>Ga0307486_1000034_pt1 | contig 150558 bp, 105 predicted proteins | sample CBIW02metaG_FD_203663 | JGI IMG/M metagenome (GOLD analysis project Ga0307486, IMG submission 203663) | Sea-ice brine microbial communities from Beaufort Sea near Barrow, Alaska, United States - CBIW 0.2 | ecosystem: Environmental > Aquatic > Marine > Coastal | place: USA: Alaska | collected...
ATTAAGCGAAAAGTATTTTAATAGAAAGTTTCCATTTAAATAAAACTAGAACCAAATTAACAATCGTTTAGCTTCAATTAAAACCATAGATTTTAAATCTACCCACACAAAATCATATAGAACCATTTTTAATGATGGATTTTGATATGCAGGAACGCATTAGGATTTTGGTACGGGCGGTTTGCAAATCGTCCCTACGCTAATCCATAAAGAATTTTCTTCCTTACTTATCTATTTACCCCTATTCCTTTACAAGATAACTCCAAAATTACCCCCATTCCTTTACAAGAATTGATGAAAATTACCCCCATTATGTTACAAATTATAATTTTTAATGATGGATTTTGATATGCAGGAACGCATTAGGATTTTGGTACGGACCGTTTACAAACCGTCCGTCACGGCAAAACAAAATCAATTGCCATCCTAACAAAAGATCTTACAATTTCTCCATCATGCTTTGCTGGTGTCCAATGAGGCATTTCTCTTACTAATCGTCGTGCCTCGTTGTCGATTTCACGAGACACACCTCTAAGAATTTTAGCTGGTTCAAGAGATCCATCGACATTTACAATAAACTCAACGTAGACTCTACCTTCATCCCCAAGATATATAGCAGTTGAAGGATAATTCATATTTTCAACTAAAAAGCTCTTAATTGCCTGGTCACCTTCTGGAAAACTAGCCTTTATTTCCGGATGGTAAACAACAGGTTCCTGATTTGGAGTTTCAATATGATTGGATTTATAAGGATTACTATTAATTATTACAGGATCAGAACATGTTATTCTATGATCATAAAAGGTACTCACCATTCTTTTATGCTTATTACTATGAAGATAAATAGAAACATCCATTGACTCCAAATGTATCAACATATTAGGAGTTTTACTGCAAGTACTGAAAGATGAGCTTACTGGAGCATACTTAAGCTCATTGAAAAGAAATTCTTCACACTCATTTATTTTATTTTTATAGATCAGAAAAACTGCAATTATTCTAGTACTATATTCAAACAAAATAAACTCATAGTTAGTTCCTTTTGACTTTTTATTCCACTTATGAATCGCATTGTATGTTACATTTTTAAATTCAGTTGGATTAGCATTTAATTCACCTAAATAACTCCATTCCTTTTCTTTGAGAATTAGTTGAACTTCTTCTAAGTTTTTATCATGAAAATTGGATAAGTCACCATGAGAAATACAATCTTCTTGCGAAAAGAATAGAAATGGCAACAGAAGTGCAAATGTTAAAGAAGGTTTTAAAAGGAATCGCAGTGTTAATGACATGATTTTACTTTTTGGATGTAAAACAAATTTTCTTTAAGCAAAACTTATACCAAGCTTATTGAAGCCTTATTTTAAGAAATTTTTCTCATGATCATAGTGTTACGGACGATTTGGGATTCCAGCACGGACGATTTGATTTGGATGCTGTACGGACGGTTTGCAAACCGTCCTTAGGCCAATCCATAAAGAATCTTCTTCATTAATTTGCAAATCGCCCCTTCGATATCAAAACCCAAACAATAATTCCACATCGCTTTTATTAAATGATTTTTTCTCTTTATCCACACGAATCACATCGGCAGCAACGGTTTTCTTCTTGTCTTGCAATTGAACAATCTTCTCTTCAATCGTGTCTTTACAAATCATGCGATACGCCATAACTTTTTTGTCTTGACCGATTCTATAACAACGGTCTATTGCTTGACTTTCAACAGCAGGATTCCACCATGGATCAATTAAATATACATAATCAGCTTCTGTGAGGTTTAATCCTGTTCCTCCAGCTTTCAAACTGATCAGAAATACACGAATCTTGTCGTTATTTTGGAAGTTATTAACCCTTTGCTCTCTGTTTTGTGTTTTTCCATCCAAGTACTCGAAAAGAATTCCTTCTTGCTCTAAACGCTCTTTAACGAGGTGCAACATTCCTACAAATTGAGAGAAAACCAAAATCTTGTGGTTATTTACTTTCTCAGTTAAATGACGCACCAATTCATCCAGTTTTGCAGATTCATTTCCGTAGTCTTTTTCTTTATCGGCAAGTGCTGTTGAATTACAAATCTGACGCAACTTGGTTAATCCTTGAAGAATATACATTTGAGATTTATTGATTCCGTCCTCTGCAATTTGCTCTTGCAATTTCTGTCTGAAATATTCCTTGAAGTGATCATAAACCTTTCGTTGCGCTTTCCCCATTTCACAGTAAATTACAACTTCTGTTTTCGTTGGAAGCTCTTTTGCTACTTGCGTTTTGGTTCTGCGCAGGAGGAAAGGATTTATCATTCTGGCCAATAAATCCGAAGTATATTCGTCTTGATCTTTATCAATCGCTTCTGAGAATGTCGATTTAAAATGCTTGATACTTCCAAAAATTCCTGGATTCAAAAAGCTAAACTGACTGTATAAATCAAAAGTGTTATTTTCAATTGGTGTTCCAGTAAGCGCCAATCTGTTCTTACTTTTTAATAAACGAACAGCTTTGAATCTTTGAGATTGCGGATTCTTAATTGCTTGACTTTCATCAAGAATTACATAATTATATTCAATTTTAATATGTGATTCTACGTCTTTAATGATTGAACCATAAGTAGTTAATACAACATCATGTTTTGGAATTTCAGAAATCAATTCATGTCTATTCGGTCCAATAAAACTCAGTACTTTCAATTTAGGTGCAAACTTTTCCAATTCCGCAAGCCAATTAAACATTAATGAAGTTGGAGCAACCACCAAATGGGGTAGGGAAGAGCCTTTGGTATTGGAGTTTTTAAGGTATTGCATAAACGCAATCGTTTGTAGGGTTTTTCCCAATCCCATATCATCAGCTAAACAACCACCCAGTTTATTTTCATCTAAAAAGACCAACCAATTTAATCCTTCGTGTTGATAATCACGCAGGGTCGCTTTAATCCCTTTTGGTTTAGGAATGGCTTTTAATTCTTTGAGATTCGACAAACGTTTTTTCTTCTCGTACAATTCCTCTAAAAACTTTGGCGTGTTGGTCTCTTCCTCATACAACTCATCAATGATGTTAAATTGAAAGTTCGAAATCTCAATCTTGTCTTTTTTTACGTTCCCAAGTTTAAAGTACTTCTTGTATTTTTCTATCCATTCTTTAGGCAAAATTCCAATGGAACCATCTTTCAATTCCACGTAATTCGTTTGCTTAATAATAGATTTTTGAATTTGTTTTAAATCGGCTGTTTGACCTCCAAAATCTATCTTAATATCCATGTCAAACCAGTCAGTTCCAGAGCTTAAGCCAATTGAAAAGGAGGGTTTATTTAAATTATAACGTATTGACTTTAAATCGTTTAATCCAAAAATCCGAATCTTTTTAGCTTTCAATTTATCAAGGACCTCCATCAACCACATCGATTCTAAAGCCTCTTCAACAGTTAAATAGAAATAATTAGATTGCCTTTCAAAAAGAGGGTGTAGTTTTTTAAAATCTACAAGAAATTCATTTTCTATTTCTTCATCTCTGTCTTTAAAAGTCAAAGTATCTTTATCTTCCCAAACTTTTTCCTTACTGCCTGGAGATACCAATGTTTCTCCATACTGAACCAAAGGTTGAAGCACAACATATTCGCCATCTTCATCCGATAAATAAACATGCTTTTCGATTTCCGCTTCGTCTTGATTTTTTGAAGGCTTAATTCCAGAAAAATCAATTTCAAATACTCTCGATAATGGTTCGATAACGTTGCTCATCAATTCATCTATTCCTTTATGAACAACATTCATTTGAGGTTTTTCTAACGCTTTCAAGAGAGAATAGGCTACTTCAGAATTTTTAAATGGATAAAATGATTCATTAAAAGCTATTCCAAATGGAGCAATTAATATTTTAGAAGAGCTTACTCCATAAGTATGATTATCTATTTTAACCTTAAAATCAAGCTGATAAAAGGGTTTCTTATCTATGATTTTTAGCACAGGTGTTATTTCATCTTCACTGATAGTTAACTCGGTAGTATGTTTTTTCACAAATGATTTATGCCCTTTATGAAGATAAATAACTTGTTCTGGATTACTCTCTATAATAGATGAAAATATCTTGATTAGCTTTTTTACATTCTCTAAACTATAATCTATATATCTTTGACTTCCAAATACTTCAGCTAACTGAATCCCTTTTAAAATCAAATCTTTATACAATGTTTTATCGACACGAGATAGAGATTCAGAAAAGTTATAATCTGTAATTACCTTGAATTTTGTATTTAATCTGGTTTTCGATTTATCCAACTTCCCAATAAAAGGAAATACATTTGAAATACTATTCTTAGCTACTTCTAGTCCAATTGCTACACCAAAACCGGTATTATCAATAGCATTGTCAGGTAGATAAAAGTTCTTTCTATTCTCTTTAAAAAGCCCAAATAATGAATCATCTGTTCCAACAATATTGTTGATTTTCTCTGTAACTTTTACTCCATTAGTAGAAATTTCCATTTCAAAAATGTCATCAAAGTCAAGTAGACCATCAAATTTGGACGCTTCCATGGTCCTTTGCTTAAAGCGTTCTTCAAAGTTTTCTGTAAAGTAGTCTTTACCAAATTTCTTAAAGAAGTCTTTTAAGAAAATCATTTTATGAGAACAATTAGTAGCGCTTTTACAAGAGCATTTTAAGGCCAACAGCTCATTTGACCTATTGAAAGTCATTGACAACTGATAGTCATTTCGGTAATCTTGATAAACGCCTTCTATTCGGTTCTTATTGATTGAAATAAAAGTTAACGGGCTATAATAATTCGTCCGACTAGAAAAATCTATTTTATTGAGTTCGTCAACATCAATAATTCCATTTTCGTGTGGAATAGCCGTAGTAGGGGAGATGAAGGTTTTCTTCTCTATTATTCTGTTTAAATCAACATCTTCATCCTCTACTAATTCAACCAACTTGCTAAAAGAGGCAACTTGATGTTTACAAATCCCTGGTCCATTATAGGGACAATCGCAAGATGACTTTATATTATAATAATTGCGAATATCAATAAGTACATCGTAAGGTTCAATTTGTGATCCGCTACATTCAAATAACAATACATTATCATTATTAGAAATCAAAGACGGATAATAACTATAAGAACGTTTAATAACTTCAAACTTTCCATTTTCATTTATAAACTGTCTTAGCTTGTCGGTAATTAATTCGTGTTGGCTTAACATCAAGTATTTTAATTTGGAAGATATTTAAACTCGGTTTACTCAATTCAATTTTCTATTTCGATTAATTCAAAAACCAAAAATTGATATTCAAAGATACAAATTGATTTGTGTGGAATGTTCGTGATTTTCTAAATTTTACAAATCTGAGCTCATTTTTCTCAAAACAGAGAAAAAACGACCAAAACACACCCTCTCAATCCTTGTTTCGGAGTTTTTCCAACACAATCTATACGTGAAGTAAAAATAATCACTTTAAACACCTTTAAAACGCAAAAAACGAGCTCAAGCTCGTTTTTACGTCAGGACAAAATCAATTTTTTATTCTGAAGAGTAAACTCTAATAGAAATCATGTTTTTAGTTTCTTTTTTCAAAAACATAGACTTGACTAGAGTAACCATATTTTTTTGCTTTCATGTTTGAAATTAGTCCTCGGAAAACTCCAAATAATATAAATCGATTTTTATATTTTTCGGAAAGCATAGAAATATAATACGCATCATAACGCATTGGAATTACTTTTTTAAGATCGAAACCAAAATCTAAAAGCAAACGTGAAATATCGTTTTGTTTGAAATGGTAGAGGTGACGAGGAACATCATAAGACGCCCAATTTTTTTTATAAAATCTCGCATCGTAAGAATTCATATTTGGAACAGCGATAAATAATTTTCCGTTGCTATTTAAAATCTCTTCAATGCGTTTTAAGTCTTTTCTTAAGTCATAAACATGTTCTAAAACATGCCACATGGTAACCACGTCAAAACTTTTTGCTTCAATATTGTGAAGTTCCTCTTGCGAACTACTTCTAACATGGTTGTTTTTATGAGCAAAATCTCTTGCATCAGCATCGGGCTCTAACCCAATTCCATTAAAACCATTATCATTTGCAGCTTTTAAAAAGTGTCCTGTTCCGGACCCAATATCCAATAAACATTTCCCTTCCGTAATATTACGAACCCATTTAACTTTTTCTTTTAATGTTATACTTCTAACAGTATTGTACAAAAAGTTAATCAATCCTTTTTTGTTTGAACTGTGCGAAATATATTTTTCAGACTTATAATACTCACCAATCTTATCAGATTCTGGAATTGGATTCGTGAAGTGAAATCCACAAGCATCACATTCAACAATTTTAAACTTTTCCTGCGTGATCATATGATCCTTTATTTCAAGAAAATCTTTAAAATAAGTCTCCTCGCAAACAGGACAATTTCTAATGGTATTCATTCTATACTTAATTTATAAATGTTTCACGTGAAACTATCGTCCCAAATGAATTAATAAAACATTCACATCACTTGGTGAAATACCGCTAATACGTGAAGCTTGTCCGATAGTATTCGGTGTAATATCGGATAATTTATTTACCGCCTCAGCACTTAAACTGCTTAGTTTGGCATATTCAATCCCTTCTGGAATAGTTACATCTTCCAATCTATTCAATTTATTGGCTACATCTTGCTCGCGGCTAATGTAACCATCATACTTCAATTGAATCTCCACTTGCTCTAATACTTCTTTACTAAAACCACTTGTGAAGTCTCTTAATTGTTCACTCATCTCAAGCATTTGATCCATCCCTAAGTTTGGACGTGTAATCAGTTGCGCCAATTTCACTTGTTGATTAATAGGAGAGGAGCTTAATGACTCTAAAATAGGATTCGCCTCATCTGGCGTAATACCAATTTTTGAAAGTTTTCTTTTCAAATCCTTAACGTCATCCATTTTTTGTTTAACCAATTCCATACGTTCATCCGAAATCATTCCGATGACATGAGCAATCGGTGATAGTCTTAAATCAGCATTATCTTGGCGTAAAAGAATACGGTATTCCGCACGAGAAGTAAACATTCTGTAAGGTTCATCTGTACCTTTTGTGATTAAATCATCAATCAAAACTGCAATATAAGCATCAGAACGATTCAATATAAAACTCTCTTTACCTTGTACTTTTCTAGCCGCATTTATACCCGCCATTAAACCTTGACAAGCCGCTTCTTCGTAACCTGTAGTACCGTTAATTTGACCAGCAAAATATAATCCACAGATCAATTTTGTTTCTAAAGTATGTTTCAATTGCGTAGGAGGGAAGTAATCATATTCGATTGCATAACCCGGTCTAAACATTTTCACTTCTTCAAAACCTGGAATTGTTCTCAGGGCTTTCAACTGAACTTCCTCAGGTAAACTTGTACTGAATCCATTCACATAAATTTCAACAGTATTCCATCCTTCTGGTTCCACGAAAATTTGATGTCTTTCACGTTCCGCAAAACGAGAAATTTTATCTTCTATACTTGGACAATATCTCGGGCCTTTAGATTTAATCGCACCATTAAACATTGGTGAACGGTCAAAACCTGTTCTTAATATATCGTGTGTTTCCTGATTTGTGTAAGTAACATGACAAGGTCTTTGAGTGGCCAAAGGTTGAGTTTCATCTGTAAAACTAAATTTACTCGTCACCTCATCACCTGCTTGAACTTCCATTTTGGAATAATCTAAAGAACGACCATCAACCCTTGGAGGGGTTCCTGTTTTCATTCTTCCTGATTCAAAACCTAGATTAACTAAATCCTCCGTAATCCCTGTTGAAGCACTTTCACCTGCTCGACCACCACCGTAGTTGTTCTCACCTAAATGAATCATTCCATTCATAAAAGTACCACTTGTAAGCACGACAGTTTTACCAGAAATTTCCATTCCCATTCGGGTTTTAACTCCAGTAACCACACCATCTTTAGTAGTGATCCCAACAACCATATCTTGCCAAAAATCGATATTGAGATTTCGCTCCAACATCAACCTCCATTCCTCAGCAAAACGCATACGGTCATTTTGCGTACGTGGAGACCACATCGCAGGACCTTTACTCATGTTTAACATTCGGAATTGGATAGCGGTTTTGTCTGAAATAATTCCAGAACCTCCGCCTAAGGCATCAATTTCACGCAGAATTTGTCCTTTTGCAACTCCACCCATGGCAGGATTGCAGGACATTTGCGCAATTGTATTCATATTCATTGTAACCACTAGGGTAGAAGCCCCCAGTTTTCCAGCTGAATTTGCGGCTTCACAACCTGCATGTCCAGCACCTACAACAATAACATCATATTCTTTTAGCATAACTATCTTGTTTCACGTGGAACAAAATTACAACAGTGATAGATAGTAATCCTCTTTTTTTCGCATTATCTCGATTTCTTTTGGGCTTTTATCTCCATAACCACACAAATGAAGTAATCCATGGACTAAAACACGATTCAACTCTGTTTCACGTGAAACATTATAGTCTTTCGCATTCTCTTCAACTCGGTCTAGGGAGATAAGCAAATCACCGCTTACTATATCATGAACACAATAATCAAAAGTGATAATATCGGTATAAAAATCATGCTCAAGAAAACGGATATTTTGATCCAACAACCACTCATCGTTTCCTAAAACTATAGACAATTCAGCTAGGGTTTTCTCTTCTTGTTCTACTACTTTCTGAAACCAATCATCTACATGATTTAAGTCAGGAGCGTCAACATCTAATACTTGAAAATCTATCATTATATGCGACCAAATGTAAGTATAACTTTAGCACCGTTTTCTTCAAACGTGACTTTATCAGCTAGTGATTTCATAAGGAAAATTCCTCGTCCACTTTCTTTTTCAATATTTTCCGGAGCTGTAGGATCGGGTAGATTGTCAAAAGCAAAACCTTGACCTGCATCTTTAACAGTAAAACAAAGTTCATCTGAATTCTGTTTAACAGAGATGAGGACTTTCTTATTGTGATCTTCTAAATTTCCGTGTTGAATAGCATTATTAACGGCCTCTGTGACCGCAATTAGAATATTACCATAATGATCTTCGTGAACACTGTTGTTTTTACACACAGCATCAACTAGTGATTCAGCAACACTAATATTTTTAATATCCGACGTAAAGGATACAGATTCAATTTCTTTATAACTTGCTTCCATCAATTAATTTATATCAAACGCCACAACCAAAAATTAGTTCACATTCAAAAAGTATGCATTCGCTTTCTCTTTGTAGTACTTGCTAAATGATGGATCTAGTGTTCTTAGTAATTCAATTTGTTTTTCTTTCTGATTATTATACTCTAGAAACTCAATTTGGTTACCAATTTTTTGATCTTTTCCTGAATTACTTTCTCGCTGCTCATCCAAACCTCTTTCCTGCATAGCTTTTTCGCTTTCAAGAAGACGTGTTAATATCTCTTGCTGACGATCAATCAATTCAGTAGTCCATTCTTTATTAATCAATTTTTCTTCTTGCTTTTCCAACTCTTTAAGTAACTCATTCAATTTATTTCCGTCACCACTTCCATCCTTATTCATTTGTTCACGCAATTCTTGAAGCTTCTTTTGCATTGCATTTTGTTGCGCAGCCATTTTTGCAGCTTGTTGAGAATTCATTGGAAGCATTCCACCCGGTTTACTACCCGGTTTGGACCCTCCAGGATTAGCACCTTTCTTCATGTCTTTCAATTGCTTTTTGAGCATCTCTTTCATGCTCTCCATGTCTCCTGGCTTCCCTTTTCCAGGTTTACCCTGACCTGGTTTATCACAACTTTTATCTCCCTGCATTTTAGCGAGACTTTGCTGTGCGCTTTCTAAAGTTTCATTCAAAAACAAAGCGAGGTTGTTAATACCCGTCATTGCGAATTGTTGTTTAACTCCCAATTGACGTTTTTCGCGTTCACCAACATGCGATGGAATGTATTTGTATTGCTTTTCTATCTCACCCAATTCTTGTTCAATGAAAGAAGCAATTTTAGGAATTCGATCTGCTAAAGCACGCAAACTATCTTTAACTGGTTTTAGGTTATCTATAATGCTGCGCTGTTTTTTTCCTAACTCCACAAACATTGGATCATAGATATCTGTACTTTTAAATGCTTCCATGTTCGCTTCTTGGTCGAAACTTAAACGCATTAGATTCTCCAATAAGGCCCTTAAAGACTCCAAATCTTCTTCTTGCTGCTCTTCTTGACTCTCTTGCATTTGTGCCGCCATTTGAGAAGCCATTTCCTCCATTTTCTCACTGGCCTTCTTTTGCTTTTCTCCTGCAGAAGATTTCTTGTCATTCTCGATGTCTTCTTTTGCATCTTTCATTTCTTCTTCCACCTCTTCAGCCACCTTATCTAAATCTTCAAAAGAAAGTGGACGTTCTAATTCCTCGTTCTTTTTCAGCATTTCTTCTAAATCTTTCTTTACTTCATCAAACTTCTTATTGAGGTCTTCTTGTTTTTTAGAAGCGTCCTCTTTATTCATTCCATCCTCAATATCTTCTTTCAATTTATCTTGGTCTTTTGCTAATTGCTCTAATGACTTTTGAAGATCTTCAACACGTTCTTCAACGTCCATTGTCTTCAACATTTCCATAGTTCGATCTAATTGTCTATCCATTTCTTCGGCAGTCATTTCACCCTCTTCCATTTTTTCCATGAGGTCTTTAGAATCATTTTGCTTCATCATCTCTTCCAACTCCTCAAGCAATTTCTTTAATTCATCATCCATTATAGATTCTAATAAATCCTCTATCTCTTTTTGCTTTTCCATGAGCTTCTTATCCATCGAACTCAACTTAGACTTTTCTTCAAATGAAGATTTCATCTTGTCTTTTAATTGCTCTAATTTACTCTTCAAAGACTCCTGTTGTTTTTGCAAACTCTCCACTTGCTTTTGTTGTTGCCAAGATGAGTTTTTAGTGTTTGCCATTTCCTTCTTCAAGCGATTAATCTGCTCCTTGAATTCTTGACTTTCTCTAATCAATTCTTTTAATTCTTCCTTAGCGTCGTCTTTATCAGATTTGCGTTGTTCCTGTAATTCATCTAAAGAAGGAGTTTTGTGTTGGAACACACTTGACTTCGTTGCTTTGGGTCCATGAACTCCATCGTTATCATAAACAGTGAAATAATAAGTCACGTTATCTTCTAACTCCAATGGTAATTGGTCAATATTAAAAGTCATAGAAAATGGAGACTGGCTGCCATTAATTCCAGGAACAGAAATAACTTCTTTGAATTCTCTTCCATCTTTCTTTAGAATCGAATAATGAAAAACAACGCGCGTAAGACCATGATCGTCTTTTACATTTCCAGAAAAGTAAATTTTGTTTTTTTGAACAGAATCATTTCTACTGGTTAAAGATATAGATGGATATTCATCCTTTATAACATCTATATTATAAATTGTTGAATCAAAAGTCGCCAATTCATTATTCTCTAAAATAAACGATAGAGAAGAGGATTTCTTTGCCTTCTGAATAAACCTAAATCCTGATTTTCCTTCATATTGAATTGTGGTATCAGAAGAAACTATTGTTAAAGACTTCGTGTTCTTCGTAATTCCATTCCAAGTAATTTGAGCCCCTTCTGGTAGAATTAAATCTCCAGGATTTTCAATTGTTTCAGAAACCCGATTTAAGTAATTCGGATAAAAAATATCCACTTTTAAGTGACCTAATGAAGTGCGTTTAACCACATCAACTGTGAACGTTTTAGAAACAGCTTTAGCCGCTTTGAATCGAAATGGTAAATTATTATTCAGATTGCTTAAAGTATATGCCGCTTTATTGTTTGCCGTTTTCTCCATTAAAAAAGTTCCTTCATCACTTTCTAGATAAACACGATCTGGAAGTGCTTTTCCGGGATTTGGAGTTAATGTTACTTCAACCTTAATTGAACTCCCTTCCTCAACGATTAGTTTTTGATTATCCAATTCAAAAGTGAAATCAGGAGCTAATTCAAAAACTTGATTGTATTGAATTATGCGTTGCGTGCTGTCACTAAAAAAATTGGGTGCCATAATTCCTATCAAAACTACTGTAGTTAAAACAGGAATAAAATAACGCAAGAATTTCTTGTTCGCAGAATAATCGATTGCAGAAGCAAAACTCAAGGTATTTAATTGTTTTGAATTTTGTTGAATACTCGCTTTTAGAAAATCAATATTCTTTGGATTTGAAATTGTTGTTTCTTGTAACTGTAAAGTATTTAAAAGTCGGTCATTTACCGTTGGGAAGAAACTACCAATAATGTTTGCTGCTTGGAATCTACTGATGCGTTTTCCGAATGAAAATAATTTCGTAAGAGGAACAATAAAATATTTGATCAGCACATATCCATTTAAAAGGATGAAAGAGAAAAACAAAAATGCACGAATAAAGGAATTGAACCTACCAATGAATTCAAGTCCGCTCACCAATAAAAATGTAGCTAGAAAAATGATAAGAAAAAGGAACAAGCCTTTAATCATAAGATTCTTGTAGTACTTGCGAATAAACGCATCTACTTGGCTAATTAAATCATCAAAAGTTCCCATTGTATTGTATAATAATCGATTTGAAAGTAATATTAGGCATAAAACTACGAAATGCAGAAGAATTTATTCATTGTGTGATTATGTTTATAGTAAATACGTTCTAAAAGAACAAATCCACAAATCCACACATTTACAAAAAAAAACAAAAAAACAAAATAATCCACTTTTTTAAAGCGAAAAGACTTAAACGCAGAGGAATCAATTATCTTTGCATAAAAATTTAGAATTTATGTCAGATAAATCAGTTCGCGTAAGGTTTGCGCCATCACCAACGGGACCTCTACACATGGGGGGAGTTCGTACTGCATTGTATAATTATTTATTTGCTAAAAAGCACAATGGTACATTTATCCTTAGAATAGAAGATACAGATCAAGCACGTTTTGTTGAAGGTGCTGAGGAATATATTATTGAAGCATTAAAATGGTGTGGAATCAATATTGATGAAGGTCAAGGAGTTGGTGGAGATTACGGTCCTTACAAACAATCTGAAAGACAAGCAATGTATAAACCATATGCTGATCAATTGATAGCATCTGGAAAAGCCTATTATGCATTTGATACTTCAGAGGATTTAGACAGAATGCGAAAGCAAGCCATTCAGATGAAAATGCCGAACTGGCAATATAATTCTGTAACGCGATCTTCAATGCAAAACTCTTTGACTTTGCCAGAAGATGAAGTTCAAAAAAGATTAGACAACGGAGATCCTTATGTGATTCGTTTTAAAATGCCACGTAATATTGATGTGCGTTTTGAAGATGAAATTAGAGGATGGGTTGTTGTGAATACAAATAACGTTGACGATAAAGTTTTATTTAAAAGCGACGGAATGCCAACTTATCACTTGGCGAATATTGTGGATGATCACACAATGAAAATCACGCATGTTATACGTGGTGAAGAATGGTTGCCGTCAGCTCCATTGCATGCTTTGTTGTATGAAGCATTTGAATGGGAAGCTCCAAAATTTGCACACTGTCCGTTATTATTGCGTCCTGATGGAAATGGAAAACTATCTAAAAGAGATGGAGACCGTTTAGGATTCCCTGTTTTCCCAATTGATTGGTTATCTAAAGAAGGTGAGAAATTTTCAGGATATAGAGAACAAGGATATTTACCTGGCGCATTTATCAACATGTTGGCGTTTTTAGGATGGAATCCAGGAACTACACAAGAGATTTTTTCACTGGAAGAAATGGTTGAAGCTTTCTCATTGGAAAGAGTAAGTAAAGCAGGAGCAAAGTTTGATGCAGATAAGACAAAATGGTTCCAACAACAATATTTACGTGCAGAGACTGAGAAATCATTAGCTAAAATGCTGCGTGAAGAAGTTGGTGATGCAATTTCAAATTTTGATGATACATATGTTGAGCAAGCTTGTCATTTGATGAAAGAGCGCGCAACATTCGTAGAAGACATTTACTCTGAAGGACATTATCTTTTCGCCAACCCTACTGAATTTGACGATAAAACAGTAAGTAAAAAATGGAAAGATGAAGCTGAGGAATTAATGAATGAATGGTCAAAAGAATTAGAAACAATTTCTGATTTTAATGCTGCAAACATTGAAACTTCATTTAAAGCATTTTTAGAAGCTAAAGAAATGGGCATTGGAAAAGTGCTTCCATTGTTTAGATTGGTACTTACTGGAAAAGGAATGGGACCAAGCATGTTTGAAATTTCTGATTTATTAGGTAAGAAAGAAACTTTGAAACGCATGGAAAATAACATTCCCGCAATTGTAAAATTGAAAGGATAAATGCAACATACTATTGAAGTTAACGGAATTAAACTCTATGCTTTTCATGGATGTTTGGTGGAGGAAGAAAAAATTGGTGGACATTACACCGTGAATGTTTCAATAACAACAGATTTTTCGGCTTCTTTCCTTTCAGATGAATTAGTAGACACAGTTGATTACGTAAAAATTAATCAAGTAGTTCGTGATGAGATGGCCATTCGTTCAAAATTGATTGAGCATGTTGGATTCCGAATTAGTGAAAGATTAAAGAATGAAATTAAAGGTTTAATAAAATCGAGTGTAAAAGTCATAAAGCATTGTCCGCCAATAGGCGGCGATGTGGATGATGTGGCGATAATTATTGAAGGATAATATTTTTAAATAGTTCATTTATTGAGTGCAATGATTTTCTTAGAAATCTTTCTAGAGTATCAGAATATATTCTTATATTTGCAATCCAATAAATGGTCCTGTGACCGAGCGGTTAGGTAGTGGTCTGCAAAACCATCCACAGCAGTTCGAATCTGCTCGGGACCTCTTGAATTAAAAGCTCTTAATCTTAACAGGTTAAGAGCTTTTTTTATTAAATAAACAATGATTTTAGTTCTTTTTCAGAATTAATAATTATATTGATCTACTAAATTAATGTTAGTGATAGCAAACAATTGCTTATTTTTGCTGAGAGCTATAAAAACCATATACTAATTATGTCCGACAAAAGTTTTATCGTTCCTCACGATTTTTCAGAGGTAGCAGATTGTGCATTAAACCATGCAATTACAACAGCAAAAGTTGTTGGTGCTAAAGTTTACATTCTACATGTTGTTTCAAAAAACAAAGAAATTCCCGAAGCTGAAGCAAAACTAAAAGAAGTTGCTGCCAAACACGCATCGAAAAATATTGAGCTTATTCCTAAAGTTAGGGTAGGAACAATCTTTGAAGATATTGGAGATTTTGCTGCTGAACATCATGCAGAATTAATTTTCATGGGAACTCATGGAGCTTCAGGATGGCAACACATTGCTGGATCACATGCATTAAAAGTAATCACACACTCAACTGTACCTTTTATAATTGTACAACAAAAAAGTGTTGGTGAAAACGGTTATGACGATATAGTTGTTCCTCTCGATTTACACAAAGAGACGAAACAAAAATTAGCAATCGTTGCATCAATGGCAAAATTCTTTAAATCAAGAGTTCATGTGATTACACCAAATGAAACAGATGAATTCTTAAAGAATAAAGTAAGTGCTAATATCTTATTTTCGAAACGTTTCTTTGAAGAAAGAGGTATTGAAATGACAGCTACATTAGCTCCGAGTAGTGGTTTTGATAAAGAAGTGGTAAAATTAGCAATTGAAAAAGATGCTGATTTAATTGCAATCATGAACCAAAATAAAAGTAACTATTTAGGTGCTTTTGGATCAAACTACGAGCAATATATGATTACAAACGATGCACAAATTCCAACTTTGGTAGTTAATCCTATCGAAACTCCTTATGGAAGTAGTGTGTTGTTTTCTTAAAGATTAGAATATATTTGAAATAATAAAGATCGCCTTGTGCGGTCTTTTTTTATTTGTGAGTTTTAGTTTTTAGTACCACGAGTTGCAAACTAGCGGTAGCAGAAACTAAAACCCGCGATAGTAGAATTAAAACCTAGTCCACATACTTATCCTCCAACAACTTCTTCTTAACATCTTCCATGTTCATTCTTTTCTTGTCTAAACGCGTCTCAATTGATGTTCTGGTAAAGTATCTGTGCTTGGTTAGGAAAGCTACCTGCATTTGGTCCCATTTTCTATCACTGTCTATTTTACCGTGCTCTCTTAATTCTTTTCTTAATCGGTCTGCTATTTCGTGGAAATCTTCTCTTCCTAAATAATCCAAATCTGCATCACATATAATTTCTTCCAAATTGTTTTTTGGCTTATGCGGCACTTGAGTAACAAAAATTAGTTCTTTGATTCTTTCAATATGTGCTTCGGTGTATCCAAACTTTGGGAGAATTTCGGCTGCCATTCTTGCGCCAATTGGCTCATTCCTTTCATATTGTTCCACGAAACCAGCATCATGATAAGAGGCCGCAGATTTTAGTAAAAATAAATCCTCATCCGTAATTCCTTCTCCAATTGCAATTCTTTCAGCTTGACGGGTTACATCTTTTGAGTGATCGAAAGAATGATAATGTAGTTTTGGACTTAATTCTTTTTTCAATTTAGCCAAGATAAAACGTTCGGCTTTGTAGTAATTAATTTTACTGAAAAAATGTAAATTAACCAACTTATGAAATGATTTATTGGGCTCTATTCCTAATCCATCGATTGATAATTCCGGTTTAATGGAAATCACTTCATACATCATTATTTTTACACCACTTTTGGTTTCAATTTTTCCGACTTTGTTACATTCAAAATAGGGTTCAATATGATCAAAAGTATCCTCAGAAATTGCTATTTTCTCAGGTTCGCACACTTGCTCCATTCGTTGCGCTCTATTTACAGCATTTCCCCATACATCATAAGCATAACGCTTTGTTCCAATTACTCCTGCAGAAACAGCACCCGTATTTATTCCAATACGCAGCTTCCAATAAGGTTTACCTTCTTTTATTTGTTGTTCTTTAAAATCAAGCATGTAATGCTTAATTTGAACAGCAGCAAGTGTAGTATTAATGGGATTGGTTTTGTTTCTGATAGGAACTCCACCGGCACACATGTAAGCATCACCAATGGTCTTTATTTTCTCTAAATCGTTTTTTTCAATAATGTCATCAAACTTTCTAAAATGCTTATCTAGAATAGAAACTAAATCTTTAGCATCCATGTTTTCGGCTATTTTGGAAAAGCCTACAAAATCAGTAAACATGATTGAAACCTTACTAAAATCTCTTGCAGCAGAGCGTCCGTCTTTCTTCAATTGACTTGCTGTTTCCTTTGGCAAAATATTATTCAATAAACGCTCAGATTTATCCTTTTCTCTTTCTAATTCCTCAGTCTGTAAAACTAATCGCTCCTTTTGTTGTAAAACTTGTTCATTCATTTTACGCAATTCACGTGTGCGTTCAGCAATTTTCATTTCTAATCGCACCTGCTGTCTTCGTTCTTTATCTATACTTTTTCTTACTCTATAAAGAACAAATAGTCCAACAAAAACAATAATAATTGTAAAAAACCACCACTTCAACCAGAAAGGTCTTTCTACTTCAATAGTTAATTTTGCAGGATATTTTGTCCAACTCCCATTTGTGCTTCTTGCATAAATATAAAGTTGGTAAACGCCAGGAGCAATACTTGTAAAACGCAATTCATTTGAAGCACCTAATTCTTCTTCTACCTCATCATCTCCAGACATCACGTACTTATATTCTATACGATCAGGATTACTCAAATCATTGGCAAAAAAGCGCAATTTTAAACTTCTTTGATTGTATGGAATTTTAATGTGATCTGTAAAAGCAATACTCTGTGTTAGAATCCCATTTTCTTCAGGGAAAAGAGCTTCATTTTCTAATTCAATTCCAGAAAAATAAACCCTAATATTTTTATTTACTTGAAAGGCTTCAGAAGGTTTCACATAATTAAAACCTTGAATTCCTCCAAAGTATATTTCTCCATTTTTAGAAACAAAACTAGCGCCAGAGTTTAATTCATTACTCATTAAACCATCTTTTTCAGAAAACGTATAAAATTCTTCTGTTTTAACGTTCAAGGCAATCACTCCTTTATTAGTAGAAAGCCAAATGTATTCTGGGTTTTTCTCAATTGCTTCAATACCATAAATTACATTATTGGGTAAACCTTTAGTCTTATTGAATTGAATAATTTCTTTTGTAGATAAATTGACTTTGAAAAGTCCATCGCCCATAGTTCCAAACCAAAATTCATTTTCATTGGATTGAAAAAAATCTGAAAAATAGTCCTTAGTAATAGCGTTTAATAGTGAAAATTCATGCTGAACAGAAGCTGTAAGTATATTGTCTTTTGATTGAATTAAAAATAATCCACCCGAAGATGGAGCAGCATAATAGTTATTGTCTTTCTTAAATATTAGCCTGCATGGACCTGGACCAATCGTGTTTTTCTTTTCTTCGTCATTAAACAAATAGTTAAACGTTCGTTTTTTATAATCAAAAAGTGCAACTCCTGCACGTGTTCCAATCAAGAACTGATGATCATTCTTATATGAAACTATAGAATAACTCATATCGAATTCACGTGGAACATCTGAGCTATGCTTCATTTTAGTAAAGCTATATTTACTTGGATCGTTTTTATCAATTGAAAGAATAAAAAGTCCATCTAAACACCCAACCAATAGTTCATTATCCGAAATAACTTTGATTGTTAATGTGGTTAAATTTTCGTTGTTATTAACTCCTCTGTAATAGTGATAATATTTGTGATTTGTTCGATCAAAGGCGGAAACACCATGATCTGCAGCGATATAAAGGTATTTTTGATTTGCTGATTCTGCAAAACCCCAAACATTCTGTGAAGGCAGTCCTTTTTTTAAGTCTACAGAAATTCCAACTCCTTTAAAACCAACGAACTCTGGATTAAAACTACTTAAACCTCTTTGAGAAGTTATCCAAATAACCCCTTGATTATCTTTAAATAAACTGGTTAATTTGTTTGATACGATAGCTCCTTTTTGAAAAATATCAGCTGAATAATTGATTACATTTATGCTGTCATTTTTGTTTTTTCTAACTTGAAATAAACCAGAATTTTCAGAAGCCACAAGTATTCTATCATTAGAAAGATAAATTGCATCTACAACATTAATATCTTTTAATGAAGAAAATAATTCGTTTAACGGAGAGAAAAAACTGTAGGTATCATCTAAAAATAAAACACCTTCATTTGTAGCAATAACGATTTCATGATTTGGTGACTCTATAAATCCATTAATAGTGAATTCACTTTCGTTTTTAGCTTTAGGTTGAACTAGTTTTCTGTTCTTAAAATGAGTATCTGTTAATAAAACACCTTCAAATTCACTTACAAAAATAAGGGTATTCCTTTTAAAACGAATATCAATAATTTTAGAACTAAAAGTGTTATCATCAATAAGTGTAAATTTATTGGTTTGTGTGTCAAAATTAAAAATACGTCCAAATGCTGTTCCTATCCAAATATTTCCTTTTGCATCTTCTGTAATAGAATTAATTTCGAGTCTTTGATATTCCTTAATTTGATAAGATGAAAATTTTACTGAACGCGGATTGTATTTGGTCAGTCCATTATAGGTACCAAACCACATGTTCCCATTTCTATCCGTAAAACTTGTGTTTATGTATTCATTCGAAATATCATATCCCTTATCACCTGAAAAAACTTCAAAATCTTTTCCATTAAATCTATTAATTCCATCTTGCGTTCCTAACCATAAAGCGCCTAATTTATCTTGTATTATACAGGAAACAGAACTTTGAGAAAGACCATCATTTATGGTATAGTTTTTAAACTGTATGTGATCCTGAGCCCTAAGGGATAAATAAGGGCTCAAAAAAATCACATACAGTAAAAAATATTTAAAAAGTAATTTGTTGTTCATTTAGTCAGTGTATAAAACTGCACATTTTAAGTCTTAGTAAGAAGACTATAAAATAAAGCATAATGCAGTATTTGACGTCTAATAACAATGACTAGTTTGGAGTAGCTGCTGAAACACTAGAGCTTAGCATATCTCTATCAAATAAATAAAGACCTCCTTTGTCTGTTCCAATCATGTTTAATTTATCAAGAATATTACGCGCCAAAGCTTCTTCTTCTAATTGCTCTGAAACATACCATTGAATAAAATTGTGTGTTGTATAATCTTTTTCAGTTAAACATGCATCAACAATATTATTGATACTTTCTGTAACTAAAACTTCATGGTGCAATAAAGATTTAAAAATAGATTCCATAGAATCAAAACTTACATCTGGTTTATAGATTGCAGGAATAACAGCTTTTCCACCACGTTCATTGATAAACTTTACCAATTTCAACATGTGTTCACGTTCTTCATCACTGTGTGCATATAAAAACGATGCAGTTCCATTGAATCCTTGATTTTCAGACCAAGAAGCCATCGATAAATAAAGTTGACTTGAAGAATATTCTTTTTCTATTTGGTCGTTTAATAATTTTTCTATTTTTTCATTCATTTTTAAAAGGTTTTAAACAAAAATACGAATTATTCACAACTATACAGAACCCTAAAAGAATGCAATTGTTCTAATTATAATTAAGTCTTAACTTTTACATAATAAGAGAAGTCACTTATAAACGTTAAATTCATTTATATTTGAGGTAAAATACAATACATGTCAGGAAAAAAAATCAGAAAAAAAGGATTAGAGTCAGCAATACGAAAGATATTTGAACGCCAACCAGATCAAAAATATAACACAAAGGAAATAAGTGCAATTCTACAGATTACGGATAAAAACATGCGTAAGCTGGTTTTGTCAATATTAAATGATTTAAAAAATGAAAGTTTCCTTAATGAATTTCAAAAAGGTTATTTCATTATTAATGATAATTTCACAAATCAATTTGTAGGTACTGTTGACTCAACAACTAGGGGAGCTGCTTACATTATTATAAAAGATAGAGATGGTGATATATATGTTTCACCTGAAAATATCAACAAAGCATTTCATGGAGATGAAGTGGAAGTAGAGGTAACACGACAGAAAAAGAATAAGACAGAAGGTAAAATTACGCGAATTATCACTAGAAAAACTACGCAATTTGTTGGTACTTTAGATGTGAAAACCAAATTTGCATTTTTAATTCTAGACAACAATAAAATCAATGTTGATCTCTATATTCCTTTAGAAAAGCTTAAAGGCGCTAAAACAGGTCAAAAAGTTATTGCAAAAATGACTTCATGGCCAAAAGGTGTTGATAGTCCTTATGGTGAAGTGCTTGAGGTTATAGGTCAACCCGGAGATAACGATGCAGAAATGTATTCTATTTTATTCAAAAATGAATTTGAAATCAAATTTCCACAAGAAGTTATTGAAGAAGCAGAAAAAGTTGGAATTGAATTGGATCCAGAAGAAGTAAAGAAACGTAAAGATTTACGTGGAAAATTAACTTTTACAATTGACCCTTTTGATGCCAAAGATTTTGATGATGCTTTATCTTATGAAGTTTTAGAAAATGGAAATATTGAAGTAGGTGTCCACATTGCTGATGTAAGTCAATACGTGCAACCAGGAACTGCAATGGATGAGGAAGCGGTAAAACGTGGTAATTCTGTTTATTTAGAAGACCGTGTTATTCCAATGCTTCCTGAACAATTGTCAAATATTGCTTGTTCACTGCGTCCTAATGAAGATAAATACGCTTTTTCAGCTGTTTTTGAACTCGATGAAAAAGGGAATGTATTAAAGGAATGGTTTGGAAAAACTGTTATTCATTCAGATTATCGTTTTGCTTATGAAGATGCACAACAAGTTATCGAAGGAAAAAGCGATACTTTAAAAGAAGAAATTTTAGCGATGGACAAGATTGCTAAAACGATTCGTAAGGACAGAATGAAGCATGGCGCATTATCTATAGAATCTGAAGAGGTTAGTTTTGTTTTTGATGATGAAGGAACACCGAATGGAGTAGTTAAAAAAGTATCAAAAGATGCCAATAAGTTAATTGAAGAATTCATGCTTTTGGCCAATAAAAGAGTTGCACTTTTTGTTGGGAAATTACCAGGAGATAAAGGTTCAAACAATCAATTCATTTACCGTTGTCACGATAAGCCATCATTGGAAAAATTAAAGACATTCTCTGTTTTCATTGAAAAATTTGATTACGATTTAGAATTTGAAAACGTTGAAAATGTAGCTCAAAAGATCAATGGTTTACTAGAAAAAATAAAAGATACACCAGAATATGGATTGATTCAAACAATGGCGATTCGATCTATGGCAAAAGCAGTGTACCAAACCAATAATATAGGTCACTATGGATTGGCATTTGATTATTACACGCATTTCACTTCGCCAATTAGAAGATATGCCGATTTAGTTGTTCACCGTTTGCTTCAAGATAAGTTGGATAACAAACAGAAAAACTACGGAAATAGACTCAATGAAATTTCTGAGCATATTTCAGCACAAGAAAGAAAAGCAATTGATTCGGAAAGAGAATCTAATAAATTCTTCCAAGCAAAATATCTACAGGATAAAGTAGGCGAAGAGTTTGATGGAACAATTTCTGGTTTAGCTGACTTTGGAATGTTTGTGAGAATGAATGATAATTACTGTGAAGGAATGATTACCATACAGTCTTTACCAAATGATAGTTATCGTTTTGATAATGATAGTTTTCAAATTGTTGGAAGAAGAAAAGAATCCGTTTTCAATTTCGGAGACCAAGTAAAGGTTAAAGTAATTGGAGTTGATATGTTGAAAAAACAAGTTGATTTAGAGCTAGTGTAGGGACGATTTCGTGTAGGGACGATTTGCAAATCGTCCCTACTATCCCAAAATAAATCGTCCGTACCTATCCCAAAAAAGTATCGTTTTTGTAAGAACGATTTGCAAATCGTTCTTACAAATTGTTTTTAGAAACCACCACAAGCAATTTTATTCACTCTCTTCTGATGCCTTCCGCCTTCAAAATCTGTAGTTAAAAATTTCTCAACCATTTTAATTCCATTTTCCACTGAGATGAATCTAGCTGGAAGTGCTATTATATTTGCGTCGTTATGTTGTCTTGCTAATTCTGCCAATTCTTCTGTCCATGTTAATGCACTTCTAATACCTTGGTGCTTGTTCACGGTCATATTGATTCCGTTTCCACTTCCACAAATAACAATACCTAACGTTCCTTTATTTTCTTGGACATGATTAGCAACTGGATGACCATAATCAGGATAATCTATACTTTCCTCGGAATATGCACCATAATCCTTAAATTTGTATCCACGTTCTGTGAAATGCTTTATAATTGCTTCTTTCAGCTGAAAACCAGCATGATCTGCTCCAATGGGTATAATTTTAGAATTTGTCATAATCAAGAGTTTTTTACAATATTACGTAATTAACAATCGGTGCTACTTATTAACAATGACTTTTTTTAGAATTCTTTACCCCTTGATAATGCTAGGTTTTTAAAATGGAGTTATCGACACAGTTATTAACAATATGATAATTCTTTGTTAACTACTTTCAACAACTTTTACTAGTTAAATCTAAATATTATTCCAAACCAAAACACAATCGACAAAAACAATAGTAAGTTGTTAGTTTTTACATTTAATTATGAACACGTGAAATGAGTCAATATTTTTAGAAAATGAAAACTATTTATACAATTTACTAGAATAAACAGTATTGTTAACAAGTCTATAAATCCTTATTTAATAATAGATTAAACAAACTTATCATGTGTATAACTATGGATATTATGTTTACAACTTAGTAAACAAGTAAAACACAAAAAAGTAATGCACCGTATTAACAGTACTATAATAATAGTAAATAGATTTTTAAAAAATTTTTCTTTATTCTAATTATATACTCTTTAAGAAAAAAATATTCGTTTTGAAAATCAAGAAAAAATTCCTATCTTCTTTTTAATTCACTTAAAACACCTTCAATCAACTGCTATACAAAGGTTTTGAATATATATACAGATTAAAAAAAGTACTTATTATTCATTGAATTGATATTTATAAAAATAGAATTTGTATATTTAAATCTGTCTTAAAAAAACAATAGAATAGTATGTCAAAAATTAAAGTTTTAGTCGTTGAGGATGAGTCGATAGTTTCGAAAGACATCCAACATAGTTTAAAAAGGTTAGGATATATTATTTCTGGCGCTTCTGCAACTGGAGAAAAAGCCATTACGCTTGCCGCAGAAGAGCGTCCGAGTATTGTTTTGATGGATATCATGCTTAAAGGAGACATGAATGGTATAGAAGCAGCCGAAGTTATTAAGCGAGAACATGGCATTCCTGTTATCTTTCTTACTGCTTATGCTGATGAGGCTACTTTAGCGAAAGCAAAAATTACGGAGCCTTATGGATACATCATAAAACCATTTAAAGAAATAGATTTACATACTTCTATTGAAATGGCTTTATACAAACATCAAAAAGAAAAGGAGGTTGAAAAAGAGCGTGATTTACTCTATTCAATTGTTGAAAATAAAAGTACACAGGATTTTATTTTCGTTAAATCAAATTCAAAATTAGTAAAACTCAATACCAAGGATATCTTTTTTGTTGAAGCTTTAAAAGACTACGTTGTCATCAATACGCTTGATAAAAGATATACGATTCATTCGACAATGAAGGATATTGATCGAAAATTAGGAGACACAGATTTTATTCGTGTTCACCGTTCTTTCATTGTTCGTTTAGATAAAATTTCAGTGATCGAATATCCAAATCTTCAATTAGAAAATGATAAAAAATTGATTCCGATTGGTGGTTCTTATAAAGATAAATTGGTAAATAAGATAAATTTGGTTTAAAGATAAAGTGTTAATTATAAATGTTTAACGATTAATTTTTTAGTTTAGTCAAGGAAATCATTTTTTTGCTTAATCTTGCATTAAAATAACATTATGAAAGCTATACTATTAACTACTATTTTTTCAATTTCTTTAGTATTTTCTTCTCTTGCTCAACCCACACAAGGTGATTATATTCTTGGTGGATCATTAGTATTTAACTTAACTAATGTGCCAGTTGGTATAAATAAAAGACAAAGTTTAAGTTTTTCAGTTGCACCAAGTTTAGGAAAATTTATTTCGGAAAAATTTCTAATATCTGGAGGCTTAGGTTATTCATACAGAAAAGATTATAATGAATCAAGCAATCAAAGTTTTAATGAATCAATAAGTAACGGAATCAGTCTTAATTTTGGAGTCACTCGTTTTTATCCTATTGTAGATAAATTATTTTTCACTCTGGGTGCTAATGTTAATTTAGGTTATGGATTCGATAAATTTAAGACAGGTTTTGCAGGTGTAGAATCAAGCGGTAATTCGAGAAGTCTTAATGGAAGCATAGGTATTTCTCCAGGATTGACTTATTTTATTAAAAATAGATGGATGATTTATTCAAATATGGGCACTATAAATTATTCTATAAATCACAATATAACTTCATCAAGAACAGCTCATTCAATAAATGCAAGTTTAATTGCTAACTCTTTTAGAGTGGGTGTTAGTTACATTTTTAAAGGGAAAGAGAAGGGAATTAATAATTGATAATTAACAATTGATAATTATGTACTTGTTCTATTTGATATCGCAAATTGAAGGTAAATTATTTGTCAGCTTTGCTTTAAATTAGAGGTTTTAGCTTTTGTAGTACTTCAATTATTTATCAGCTTTCTGAAAAACATTTCGATAAGTATTTTATCAAATTGTTAATTCTTATAAGCATAATTTTACCCTATTTATTCTTTGCAAGAAAACTCCAAATACTTCGTGATGCATACTACAGTAAGCTTACTTCGACAAGCTCTGCACAACGCAGGGCATAGCATTTATAAAGATAATTTTTAAAATGTAGAGGTTATCCTATCAATGATTAATTCAATCAAAGATGATGAACTCACCTTTTTAACTTGTTAGTAATTAATAATCTATCTTGGTAATCTATTTATAAAATTATCAATTAAAAACCTATTCTTTCAGTAAACGCTCAATCAAATTTTTAGTTTTCTTTTTATAATCAGTATAAATTTCTCCAGTTCCAGGGCCATTAAATCCGGTATGAATTTTAATTACTTCGCCTTCTTTATTTATAAATATTGAAGTTGGAAAAGAAGTGATGTCATTTAGCATGTGAAAATCTTCAGAACATTCTTTTTTAGATGCGTTTCCACCGACTAAAATTGGATATTCAATTTTTTTATTTTCAATGTAACGATTGATGCGTTTAACTTTTCCATCAAATGATTCTGGTGTTTCATAAGCAATTGCGATAATTTCTAATCCTAAATGATTGTATTCTTTGTATAGTTCTTTGTAAAATACTGTTTCATCCAAACAGTTTGGACACCAGGTACCTAGAATTTGAATAATGACTACTTTATTTTTTAATGCTTCATTTGGGTAAGTATAGTCATCATCATTTGTAGTTTTAAAATTGAAAGCAAAAGTATCTTTTACCATGTAAGTTAATGAATCAGGATTTTCTAATTCGAAGGCTTCATTCTTGTATCCTATCCAATTTGTTTGATAATGACTTCCAGAGAAAAATTCACCTTTTAAAGTATCATTTTTTAATGTTGCGGTGAATAAGAAAACATGTGCACCGTCGAAGCTAGAAAGTATTAATTTATTTTTTTTAAAGCTTCCACTCAAGAATCTAAAATCGCCTGATTCTGTTAAAAAAGTTCCAGTTAACTTACTTTTTTCTTGCTTAAATTTTCCGATAGAAGGAAATTTATCTTCAGTATTTGAATTAAAATAAACCTCCCATTTGGCATCTAAAAGAGTATCATTTTTGCCTAAATAAGTAGGTTCATTGTCTCCATAATATTTAGCATTAAATGCTAATCTAGCCTGATTTATTTTTCGATCAGGATTAACAAAAAATCCAGAGATTCGTTTTTTAGAATTAATTTTAAAAATTAAATAGTTAGGAAAACTTGAAAAATAATACTGAAGACTGTCATTTTCTTTGATAGATTTCTTCAATAAAATACGTTCTTCTGCATTTTGAATTGTAATTCTTTGATTTTTGTCTACTGTAAAAATAAAAGATAAAATATTATTTTCCTGTAGTTTAAGTTCACCTTTCCAATAGCCTTCACTTAATTCTTGTGTTTTTCCAAAGAAATGTGTGATCATAAAAAAGAGCAATAATATAAATGTGTAGTGTTTCATTATTTTTTTTAAGTTTCCCAAAATTAACAGGTTTATTTTTTGCTGCAACCTTTTATGTAATATTGTAGTCTTTAATTCGAAGTAAAAAAATGGATGATGAAACTCTTGTACAGAAATGTGTTTCTGGAAACGGTGAAGCTCAACGTGAGTTATTTGATCGTTTTTCCCCGTTAATGTTAGGGGTTGCAATGCGATATATAAAGGATAAAGAAAGATCTGAAGATGTTCTTCAAGATGGATTTATCAAGGTATACAAGAATCTTCATCGATTTGAGCATAAGGGTTCTTTGGAAGGATGGATTAGACGAATTATTGTTAACACGGCTTTAGATCAATTAAGAAAAAACAAGAAGAATATAAATGATTTACATTTAGATGATTCAAATTTTGAGATTGTTCAAAAAAGTGATGCAATAGGAATATTAGAAGCTGAAATATTAATGGAAATTATTCAGCAATTACCAGATGGCTACCGTGTTGTTTTTAACATGTTTGCTATTGAAGGGTATAGTCATAAAGAGATTGCTGAAGCATTAAAAATATCAGAAAGTACTTCTAAATCACAATATTCACGTGCCAAATCTGTACTTCGAAAAACTTTAAAAAAATATAATATTGAACGATAAAGACGAAATAAAAGAATTATTCCAAAAGGAATTAGGAAACTACCAAGCAAAGGTAAATCCTAATCTATGGAATGGAATACAAGCTGGTCTAGGTAGCGCAGGTGCTGCAACTGGAGCAGCTACATCTTTGGGTCTTGTAGGTAAAATAGTTATTGGTGTTTCAATTGCTGCTGCAGTTACTGTTGGAACATTATTGGTTGTAAATAATGAAGAAAAAACACCTCAAAATCAGGAGTTAATTTCAGATTTAAAAGTTGAAGATTCAGTAAGTAAAGAATCTTTAAATCAAATAGAATTAAAAGAAGAAATAACAATTGATTCTTCGAATAATGAAATAAGTTCAGTTGATAAAGAAGAATCAAAAATTGAAACTAAATCTAATTCCACAGAAGAAAAATTACAAAATGAATCTAATGATTTACAAAATGAATCTAAGAATTCTTCGAACAATTTAACTACTCAAGAAAGTAAAGTTGTATCTCAAAAAGTAGAAAGTAAAGACGAAATTGAAATAGTTAAAGATGATATAAATAAATCTAGATCAGCTCCATTGTTGATATTACCATCACCAAAGGATGTACTAGTTTCTGAATTAGCTAATTTCAATATTCAAATAGTTAATCAAAACAATCAATACATTGCTTTTAAAGTGGAAGAAATTCCTAATGATGCTTATGTAGTTTGGGATTTTGGTGATGGAACTATTGATCGTACATTGAATCCAGAACATTTTTACACTGAAGCTGGAGAGTATGCTGTAAAATGTACTGTAAAAACAGATAAAGAAGAAGTTACTAAATATATAAAAGTTGAAATTTTAATATCAGGTCAAATAGGTGATTTACCAAACGTTTTTACTCCAAACGGAGATGGAAACAATGACGAATTCTTTGTGAACTGCAAGAATATTAAGAGTTTCCAATTGACAATTATAGACAATCAACAAAATATTATTTTCTCAACAAATGATGTTGATTTCCGATGGAATGGATTTGATATGAGTGGTCAGCCTGTCAAGGAAGGAACTTATTTTTATATTATTGTAGCGGAGGATGAGTCTGGAAATACGATTAATAAATATCAGCAATTGCGACTACAACGCTAAATAGTTTCTGGATATAAACTAGAAATGTTAAAACTGATTAATATAAACTGTTTTCAACTGTTCAGTAATAAAAAGGGTTCTACCGAAAATATAATAGAAGACTTCAGCTAAAATAATTCCTTCGGCACAACGACGGGGAATTAAATAAGGGTATTTACATGAATAGTATTTATGCTTAATCTAGTTTATTAATTTCAGATACCCTATAAAACAAGAATTAACCTATTAAATTTATCATTCAAATAGTCTTTAAAAGTGTTATTCGCTATAATTTTATTAATTTGGTAGCAGTCTTTTAATTTATAAAGCATCTGTAAACCCTGTATGAAAAAAGTAATTTTTGCTCTCTTATTCTTATCGATTAGTGCGTTTTCGTTTTCTCAAAATCGAAATTTCAGAATGGTTAAGCCCTATAAATGGATGCTTGGCGTTTATTGGAATAACGTAATAGATGATGGATATGGATCAAAACATCTTTTAAACCCTGAAAAATCATGGAATTTACCCGTATATCCTTCAGCAATTAATCTAGATATTTACCTTATGAAAGGTATGAGTATTGATTTTGTAGGATCTGTAAATAATTATAAATTAGGAAAAACGATAGACAAAGATACCACTGTCTATGGTCAATTCTTTTCACTAGATGCACATTTCAAATATAGTTTTGGTTATATAATGGACCAACAATGGTTTGATCCATTTTTCTTTGCTGGCGTAGGTTACACAGGAAGAGAAGCAATTAGTCCAAAAAGTATGATTGGTGGAACATTTGGAGCTGGTTTTAACCTTATGTTAATAGGTGGATTAGGAGTTCAATTTAGAGCTTCAGGAAACATGGGCTTTTCATCTGGTGACTCAAGTTATGGACATGCGCATTTTGGGTTGGTCTATAAGGTTCAAGATTTAGATAAGAAAAAAAGCAAATCATTTACAAAGAGAAAGTACCAATGGGGTTTCAAAACGCCGCGTTATAAAAAACCACGATCAAGGAAAATGTAGTACTTTATTCTTCAAACTCTTTTATACAACATAATCTCCGAACATTTGTTATTTTTGTGTATAGTGTCTGGTCGGAAACAGACGATTTTTAAAATTTGTATAAATTTTGAGAATTATTTTACTTTTCATTCTTTAGGAGATGTGTTACTTAGTGCTCGTTGGCTGTATAAACCGACAAGAAATAATGTGAAATAAGCTCAAAAGAATCATTTCGATAGTTATCGGAATTAATGATTATGTTTTCATCCATTTACTATAAACACCATTCTATTTTATAATTAGGTGTAAAAATAAAGCAGTATGCAAAAAAAGAGAGCAAAAGAAACCTTAACCTTAAAGTCAGACAGAACACCTATTCGCGTAGGAATATCTATAGGTGATATCAACGGAATTGGTCCAGAGGTAATTATTAAAGCATTGAATAATACTGAAATATTAATGGATTGTACTCCAATAATTTACGGTTCTACAAAAACAATGGCTTTTCATAAAAAAGCCATTGGCGATGATTTATTTAATTATCAAAGAGTTACTGATGCGCAGGATGCACAAGATAGAAAGGTAAATATCGTTTCCTGTTGGGACGAAGTGGTAGATATTCAATTGGGAAAAGCAAATGAAACCGGAGGAAAATATGCTTTTCTATCATTAGAAAAAGCGACCCAAGATTTAGCTGCCGGAAAAATTGATGTGTTGGTAACAGCACCAATTTCTAAAGAAACAATTCACCAGGCAGGATTCAAATTTCCCGGACATACAGAATATTTAGCTGATTTATCAGGTAAAGAAGATGCATTGATGATGATGGTTTCAGGAGATTTACGTGTTGCCCTTGTTACCAGTCATATTCCTTTAAAACAAGTTATTGAAGACGTTACACAAGAGCGAATTCTTGCTAAAATCCATGAATTAAATAAGAGTTTAAAGAAAGATTTTGGAATTATTCGTCCAAAAATTGCAGTATTGGGACTGAACCCACATGCAGGAGAAAAAGGAGAGATGGGAACAGAAGAATCTGAACAAATTACTCCGGCAATTCAAAAAGCAATGGAAGAAGGAATTGTAACTTTTGGACCTTATCCAGCAGATGGATTTTTCGGAAGTCGTCAATATGCCAACTTCGATGCAGTTTTAGCAATGTATCACGACCAAGGATTAACAGGATTCAAATCATTGGCTTTCGATGATGGAGTAAACTTCACAGCAGGTTTACCAATCGTAAGAACATCTCCAGATCATGGAACAGCGTTCGATATAGCAGGGAAAGGTGTAGCGAGCGAACAATCAATGAGAAGTGCAATTTACCTTGCAGTGGATATTTACAGAAAACGTAAATTCATCAAGGAAATAAATGAAGATCCGTTGCCAAAAAGAGTGATTAGAGAAGAAAAGAAATCAAAGTATTTCTAAACGGCGCAATGCATTGCGACGTTTCAAAAAACAAAGTATTGCGACGTTTTAAAAAACAAAGCATTGCGACGTTTCAAAAAAATATTTATGATTTTTTAAATTACACATTGTGTTATTTTAACCGACACACGTTGATTTTCTAAACCCAATATTTAAATATTATATTAATAATTCAGATTATTAATATTCTATTGATTATTTGAACACCATAAACATTAAGATATGAGTTTAAACCTTGAATTATTAAGTGCCATTTGCGAAGCACCTGGAGCACCAGGTTACGAACAAAAAATTAGAGCATTAATCTTAGAAGAAGTACGTCCGCTTGTTGATGAGGTAGAACTTGACAACATGGGAAATATCTATGCGATAAAACGCGGAAAATCCGATAAAAAAATCATGATTGGCGCGCACATGGATGAGATAGGTTTCATTGTAACCCACATTGATGACAAAGGATTTATTCGTTTTCATACTTTGGGAGGATTTGATCCAAAGACGTTAACTGCTCAACGTGTTATTATTCACGGAAGAGAAGATGTTATGGGTGTAATGGCCGCAAAACCAATTCACGTAATGACCACAGAAGAACGTCAGAAAATTCCAAAAACAACAGATTTCTTTATCGACACAGGCCGTTCAAAAGAAGAAGTTGAACAATTGGTTCGTATTGGTGATCCAATCACAAGAGAACGCTCATTTATTGAAATGGGAGATTGTGTTAATTCTAAATCTTTAGACAATCGTTTGGCTGTTTTTATATTGATAGAAACATTAAAACACTTGAAGGATAAAGAAGTTCCTTATGACATTTACGGTGTATTTACCGTTCAAGAAGAAGTGGGAATTAGAGGAGCAAATGTTGCTGCATTAAAAATAAACCCAGATTTCGGATTTGGATTAGACACCACAATTGCATACGATTTACCAGGAGCTGCAGCGCATGAAAAAATCACTTCTTTAGGAGAAGGGACAGCCATTAAAATTATGGATGCTTCAACAATTGCAGATTACCGCATGGTAGAATACATGAAAAAAACAGCTGATCGTCACAATATTAAATGGCAACCAGAAATTTTGACCGCTGGAGGAACAGATACCGCTGGAATTCAAAGAATGACTGCTGGAGGTTCAATAGCAGGAGCAATTTCAATTCCTACGAGACACTTACATCAAGTGATTGAAATGGCGCACAAGGAAGATATTCAAGGGAGTATTGATTTGTTGATAAGGTGTGTGATGGAGATTGATACTTTTGATTGGTCGTTTAATTAATGTCCGTTATTTACGTCTTTACGAATACAATTGGTATCTAGTTTTTTATTAAAAATAATTGATTTTCAATATCTTATTTGTTGATTAGCGGTGTTATTGTCTTATATTTTAATTCTTTAACAGCACACTAGGTTCTCTTAAGAAATTAGATTTTATTTAATTCAATGGTAAGGAAATAGTTACTATTACGGACCAAAGCAATCCGCGTTTATCCGAATTCACCATAAGTGAAAAATCCGTGAGTATCCGCGTTGCTTGCAGTTCTGCTGAGCCCGCCGAAGTATCAGTGTCATCCGCGTGCCATTACAGCGTATAACCATTTTATCGAAAATAATACTAAAATAATGAATTTACTGGAAAAGATCCCGACATGCTTTTAAATAATAAGATAAAAACAAACACAACGATTGGGCTCAGTGGGAATTTGGAAGTTAATCTGTATCTTTCTGTCTTTATTGCTAAACACCCAAACGTCCGTAAACGTAACCCATGAAAAACACAGAAAAGTATAAATTAAACACCCATTTCCCTCAAATTTCATCATTTTACAATAACTCTAAAAAGAGATAGGATTCCAGAGACTATATACTGTAATTCTATAAACCCAAACATCCAACTCAACCATCCTCCTTCAACCAAACACATATCGTCAATTTTAAGTGTTGCGGTATTAATTTCAAAAAAAACATTCGCACATGAAATAAAGGGTTTTAAAAGTCGGTTGAAAATGTTAGATTTGAGGTAAAATGTATTTGAATGTGAATTTTTTATAATTTATAATAAAAAAGATTCCAATACTTTGTTAACCAACGCTAGTTATGAAAAAAATACCTTACAATTTATATATCCATTTTGATGAACTAAGTTCCTTTTTCAAAGGAAATACAAATAGAAAGGAAAATTTTTTGATCTGCGGATTTGTTTCAGTAGAATTGTCTACCTATCTAATGGGCAGTATTCTTAAAACAAAAGAAAAAAACAATAGAGATAAAATATCACATATCCTTCAAGGAATAGAAACACAGTTTAAGTTATTAAATTCTTGTGATTTTATTTTGGAAGAAAAAGGTTTTAAAGAAAGTTATTCTAAAAACATTGAAAATCTCAAATTACTAGATCACAGTTACTCCGTTGTAATAGACAGAATTACCACATCATATTTCGAGCTTTCTGAGAAAGTAAAAATAGGACTTGACGATCAAATAAATAAGATAAGAGATTATTTCTTTTTAGTGAAACTACCTGTTAAGCGTCTTGATATTGCGGATCAAATAGAATATCCCAACATTATAAAAGAGCTTAAACTGGATGAATTAGAGTATTTCAATTCAGAAGATGAAATGTTTATGATAACGCATCAAGTTTCCGAATGTTGGTTTAATATAGCAATCAATGAGTTGAAAACTATCGATAATATTTTTGAAAATTCAGCTATTAGTGACGATAAAATTGGACATCATTTTAAAGTTGTTTATGAAACACTTCTTTACCTTGCTGACAATATTCTCCTCTTAGAACATATGATCTTAGCTGACTACCATCCTTTAAGGGTAGCACTTAGAGGAGCCAGTGGTGGGCAATCTCAACAAGCTTACGAGTTATTTTATATCTCAAAAAAGCTTTTTGAAAAGTTTTTAAAGCATATTGAAAGCGATAATATAAATATAGTTCAGATATTAGAAAACCCTAACGATAACGCTGTTCTACTTCCTATTGTCAATCATTTTACGAATTTTGAGCGCTCATTAAAGAATTTTTTCTTTCAGCATTATGTACTCACATCAAATATTATTGGCTCACAATCATTTGGCTCTATAGGTCTTGATATCGTATCACTTGCGGATAAATTTGTTGAACCTATTTTCAAAGAAATTGATCAAGCGAAATACGACTTGACATTAAAAACAAACTATCAATACGGTAATATTTCTGGAATTTTAATTTTAGATAAAGAAGGTCCTACTCCTGAAAATACTGAAGTTCACACCACTAAAATTGACGCTATAAATACGGCAGTAAATGGCTATTTTGATGCAATTAGTAGTTTTGATCAAGAAAAATGGGTTGATCTTTTTTCCGAAAATGGATATATGGAAGACCCTGTAGGAAGTAGACCTTACATTGGTCACCAACAGTTGGCTATTTTCTTTAAAGGAGTTATACGCTTTTTCTCAGAACTCAGTATGACAATTGAGAGTAAACATCTGGAAGAAGATTCAGTAAAAATAATTTGGAAAGCCAAAGCAAAGAGCTTCAATGGCAAAGAAATTTTATTTAATGGTATCGAAGTATTTAAAATTAATAATAATGGCAAAATAATGTCTGCCCAAGTAGAGTGGGACCCTTCTATTATAGCTAAACAATTATAAAAAAAAATCAATTTAGGTAAGTAATTTAAAACTCTTATTTATCTTTTGCCATATATATTAAATAGGATGTTTTTAGGTTTTCATTAAAACTGCTTTTAACAAACACTTCAGTTTATTATATTTAGTCATATAAAATGATTAAATTAAAAAAAGTTTTTGATTGAGAACTGAATTGAAATAGACTACTTTTAATCACCTTTTTAATTTATAACGAAGACGTAAATAAAGTAAATGGAAAGATATAACTCGATAGAAGACCTTAGATTGTTAAGCGAAAGTGCTTTAGAAAGTTCGTTAGCTGGTTTTTGGGATTGGAATATAGTAACCAATGAGGAGTATCTTAGTCCTCGATTTAAAGAGATGTTTGGTTATTTAGATTCAGAGATGGAGAGTTCGCCTGCTGCTTGGCAAAAAATAGCATTTCAGGAAGATTTGCCTGCTATGTTTACGTCATTAGAAAATCATATAAATTCAAAAGGCAAAACCGCATTTAATATTGTAATTCGTTATTACCATAAAAATGGTGAAACGATTTGGGTTAGGTGCAATGGTAAAGTTGTTAAATGGAATGAAAAAGGAGAACCACTTCGCGTAATAGGCTGTCATGTTGATATTACAGAAGAAAAGAACCATGAGATTCAGCTTAAAAAAGCCATTAAAGAACGTGATATTCTGCTTAAAGAAGTGCATCATCGGGTTAAAAACAACCTTCAATTATTACTCAGTTTATCTAGGTTAAAAGACAAAAATGGTAAGATTGAAACCCACGAAATAGAAGATTCAATAAATTCAATTGCCATGGCATATGAAGCCATTTATAAAACTGAAGATTTAGGAATTGTAAATATAGATACTTACATAGAGCAAATTGTTAGACCATTAATTCAACAACAAAATATAGAATTCAGTATTGATTCAGTTGATTACAAACAAAATATTGACTTTTTAATTCCAATCGGACTAATAATTACAGAATTGGTTAATAATTCAATGAAACATGGAAGGTCAAGTTCTGATTCAATGATTATTTCTCTTAAAATTGAAAAAGAGGAGAACATGCTTAACTTAACTTTCTGTGACAATGGTGTTGGTTATGGTGAAGCTTTGAGCTCAATTCTAGAAGGTAATTCTTTCGGGATAGCTATCATAAATGGGCTTATAGAACAACTAGATGGTTCAATAGAGTTGTATGATGAGCAAGGCGCTTGTACTCAATTGAAAATAGACTTAAGTCCTGAGGTTTAGATAAAATTTGGGATTACAGGACTTAGTTAGGAAACTATCTAACGAATGAAGTCTGCAATGTAAATTGGTTTAGTTAAAATTTTGGTTTACAAAATTTGAGTTATAGTATCGAAACGAATAAGAATCAACTTTTCCCTAAAACTTCCAAATACTTGGCATAATTAGCCTTTACAGAATACGCTTCATCAATTGTTTTTCTTCCGGCTTGACCAATTACTTTTCTTTGTTCTGTATTTGATAATAATTCAATTAAACGCTCTTTCCATTCCGTTGGAGAAGTGCATAAATACCCATTTTGACCATCTTTCACGATTTTGGTGTTAACTCCTACTGGAGATAAAATAGAGGGGATTCCAAGCGCCATGTATTGCAATGCTTTGAAACCACATTTTCCATTCGACCATTGATCTTCAACCAAAGGCATCACGCCAATTTGAATGGCTGCTAAATCTTTAATTTCAGTTTCTTTGTTCCATGGAATAAACTCCAATGATTTTAAATTAAATTGAGGTTCTTCATTCGAAATTACGCGGAAAACAAAATCATATTCTTTTTCTAATTCTGCTAAAATTGGAACCAGTTCATCTAAATAACGCAATGTTGTTTGGGTTCCTGTCCAACCAATTTTAACTGGTAAATGATCATAATCTGTTATAAGATTATGGTGATTTACTAAATCGATTGTCGTAGGTACAACCGTTATGTTTGGATTTAATGGCCTAGCATATTCCGCTAAATAATCATTTCCAACACTCAATTGATTTGCCCATTTAATGCAATATTTGACTTTCCAGTACGCTTTTAAACGGTGAACCTTGGCATTACTTTCACTATAATTGGGTAGCCAAATGGCATCATCGAAATCATAAATGTATTTTCGTTTGAGAACTTTGGCTAAAATCCATTCAAAGATTGGTGGGCCAACATGTGCCATTTCTCGGTGAACGAAAATAAGATCCGATTTTCTTAAATTAAAAAGTGATTTCCATCGTCCTAAAAAGCTACCCAAAACACCTAAAGCTTTCTTAAGATATGCTCCTTCAAGATAAAGTAATTTCCATGTTTTTTCAGTTAAAAAACTATTGTAAACGATTTCGTAACCATCTTTTTCTAACAAAGGTAAATACTGTTCAAAACGAAAACGTTGAGAAGGAGCTGTCCCTTTTGGGTAAGGAGCAAATATGACGATTCTGGGTTTCATAAGTTTAAATTACCATTCTAAAACAACCTTACCAGTCGATTTTCCAGAAGCTAAAAATTCATGTGCTTCACTTATATTTTTGGCGTTATAAACTCCACCAACTTTTGGGTCTAATTTACCTTTTATAGCCATCTGAACAACTTCTTTAAGGCAATTTTGAAGAACTAAAGGTTTCAAATCGGCAACCTTCAACATGTTTATTCCGATGATACTTTTTGATTGCATCATTAGTCCAATAGGAACAACAATTCCCATTTTGCGAACGAAATTTAAAGTTGAAAGGATTCCCCATTTTTTACCTGAGCGTTCACTTCCACCAAAAAGAACGAGCGTTCCAGTTAAGCCTAAAAGTTTCCAATCTTTCTTAAATGTTGAACCACCAACGGGGTTAAATGAAATATGAATTGGTTCTGTATTGAGAATTTGTCTTATTTGAAGAGCGTAATCACTTTTGTTATAATTGACAATATAATCTACACCTAAATCTTTCAAATATTTCACTTTTGAATCATTACCAATTTTAGCAATAACCCGCACTTCTTTATTGCGCAACAATTGAATTAATGCCGTTCCAACACCACCAGCTGCGGCATGAATTAGAACATTATCGCCTTTTTGAACAGTTGTTGCTACAAAAGCCATATAATAAGCCGTAACATATTGCGTAGCCAAACACAAGGCTTTATTTCCGTCGTAATCTCCAATTTCTGCTACTCCAAAATGCTTGGTATTTACGCATTGACTATATCCTCCAAATCGCGTAAAAGCTACAACACGTTTTCCAATTAAATCTTGTGGTGCATCTTTCCCAACTTTCGTTACTTCACCCACAACTTCGTACCCTAAAACACATGGAAGTGGAGGAGCTTCTTTGTAATTTCCTTCTCTTGCCATAACATCGGCATAGTTGATTCCAAAACGTTCGACAGAAATTTGAACTTCGTCGTTTAAAGGTTCTGGAATGGTCAATTCAGTAAAAGAAAAAGCTTCTTTTGGTCCGCCAAACTTTGTGAGTTGTATAGATAATTTAGTCATCCTTATTTTCTTTTCCTTTTGCGCTAATAACGACTACAATTTCTCCTTTTGGTGGAGTTTCTTCGAAATATGCAAGTAATTCTGCTGCAGTTCCACGGTGAAAAGTTTCAAACATTTTTGAGATTTCTCTAGCTACACAAATCTGTCTGTCTGGTGCTAAATACTCAACCATTTCTTTTAATGCTTTCACTAAACGGTGTGGAGATTCATACAAAACAACAGATCTAGGTTCTTCAGCAATTGCTTTCCATTTTGTTTGACGTCCTTTTTTATGCGGAAGAAATCCTTCAAAAATAAAGCTATCACATGGAAATCCACAACCTACAATTGCTGGAATAATTGCAGAAGCTCCAGGTAAACAAACCACATTGATATCATTTTCAATACAAGCCCTAACCAATAAAAATCCAGGATCAGAAATTGATGGTGTTCCAGCATCAGAAACAATTGCAGCTGATTTGGAAGCTTTAATTTGGTCAATTAATCGCTCAATAGATTTGTGTTCATTGTGGATATGGTGCGAAACTAATTGATTCGAAATTTCATAATGCTTAAGCAATTGTCCCGTAGTTCGGGTGTCTTCAGCCAAAATAAAGTCAGCCTCTTTTAGCACGCGAAGTGCTCGCAAGGTGATGTCTTCTAGATTACCAATTGGTGTGGGAACAACGTATAATACACTCATAATTTATCTTGTTAAAACGATATAATCGCTCAATACTGTTTTTAAAAAAGTCAATTTTTTCTCTGGTTTTTCTTCCAACTTTAATTCTTCTGCAATTTGATCTGCGAGTTCAATTGCTAATGCTTTTGTTTCTTTGTTTTTATACGTTTCAACACGAGAAATGACATTTTTAACCAACATCATATCTTCGTCTGTGTACATCGAAACTCCGGTATAAGTGGGGGTATAGTTTTCGTTATTTCGAATGGCTAAGATATCATTTATAGAGTAAACTTTCTTTGGTTTTTTCCTTACTACAACAGTATTTGCCATAAAATCACCTATTCTTTGGTTTTTACTTGAAATAGCACTGATCAAAGTATCAAAAAAAAATGAGGCTACAAATGCTAATACTCCGCCAAGTGCAAACATTAAAATATACACTTCATAAGGGCGAAAAAGCCAACGTGTAAAGTAGTCTTTGAATTTTGCATTCTCTCCATTTACCTTGGTTACACGAATTCCCAAAGCCATTTTTCCGATGGTTTGACCTTTTGTGAAATACTCCATTAAGGGGGTGTAAAGAGAAAAAGGTAAGTAAACAAGGAGTATAAAAAGAATAAACCAAAAACTAAAATCTTGCTCACTGAAATTGCTATAACTCGTTGTAAAAATAATATTGATAAGCACCAACATCAAAACAAAGTAGCTCATCAGGATAACCAAATCAAGAAGTACAGCCAGAAGTCGTTGTTCGATTCCTGCCAACTCTACTTCGATGGGTACATTTTGATCTGTTGTGAGTTTAAGCTTTTGCATAATTTAAAAGCATAAAGGTAAACAATAAATGTAGAAACAGGTGTTTTCTGGGATGATGGAACGCGGATTATGCGGGCCTTCCACAGGCTCAATTACCGTTAGTAACGCGGATAGTAACGGATTTTAATTTGTAAATTAACCGAAATCCGTTTTCTATTTTTTATTATTAGTTCATTTTTTGAAAGAATTAACCATCTTTTCACACGAAAACTTAATTTTGAGGAGAATTACATAATTTAGTTCAACAAATTAATTAAATGAGAAACCCTTTTTCATATCTACTACAAATTAAAAGCTTTACGTTTTTTACAGCGCTTTTTGTAAGTATTTTTTTGTTGCAACTGCTGTATCAAAATAGTAGTTTTGAGTTGTTTGAAATGCACAAGCTCATCATTAGTCAAGCCACGGCAGATGGGATTTCTATTCAAAGTCGGGTAGATTTATTTTATGGTTTGATCTTTAAATTGATTGTTCTATTGTTGATTAATTTATCAATATTTCATTTTGTTTTTCAGCGCATAAAAATTCAAAAACAACAAGAATCTGTATTGTTGTTATTGAGTAGTATTGGGATTTCAATTACCTTAATTCAAGTAATCGGAGTAGAAACAGAAATGCTTATTTATTTGATGTCCTTTCTATTGTTCTATAAAATAATCATTTATGGATTTGCAAATAGCGGTATAAAATCCTTTAAAATATTCAAAGCAGAGGTACTGAGTAATTCCATTTTATCTTATGGTTTTTTAGTCTATTTTGCATTTTTGTATTTAACAGGAACAGAACATTTCTTATTAGTTTATGTCTTTTCCGTATTCTTTTTGACGGCAGTCTTTCTCATAATTAATCTATTTTCAAAACTCACTTTTAGACAAATAAATCATCTGTTTATTCCGCTGATATTTCTCTCCGTACTTTCATTTTTAACTATAGAATTAGTAATTCTCCAATATCAAAAAGGATATGATTTTTTAGGGTATCGAAAACTGTACTTATTGCTTTTCACTCTTTCTCTCATTGTGTTTTATGGTTTTATTTACTTTAAAAAGAAAAAATTAAAAAACACAACATTCATTTTTAGAAGATATTTAGCGCCTTCCATCATCATCGCATATTGTTTATTGATTTATTACTTTCCAATTATACAACAAAACACAGAGCTTTTTGAATTGGGGAATCCAGCGAATGCCATAATGCGAATGTTTAAATTTGGTGAAATTCCATTTGTTGATTTCATGAGTTCTCACATGTTAGCAGAACAATGGTACGGCATTATTTACTCACTTATTTTTGGTTACAATAATGAATTAGATTTTCAGATTTACTTCTTCTTTAATCGATTGTTGTTCCTTTTAGTCGTTTATTTTGTATTGAACAAGTTGTTTAAAAGACCAGCGTTTTCTCTCTTATTTGTTATGGCTTTTCCATTTTTAACAGAGGTTTTTTCCAATGATTTAATCTATTGTATACTTCCGTTTTTTATTATTCAACAGATTTTAAAAGAATCAAAAACGAAACTTTATTTCTTCTTATTTGCTTCTGTAATTCTTTTGATTGTTTGGAAAATTGACGCCGGTTATGCTGCCTTAATTTCAAGTTTTTTCTATTTCCTTTTCTTAACTTTTACCAAAACTATTTCAATTCAGTGGAAGCATCTTTTTAAAGGGTTTTTCATTGCGATTGCCATAATTTTAGGACTTCTTATTGTCGCTATTTTATTGAGGGGTGGAGATACTATTTTAGAAAACTTTAGAGTTGCTTTGCATTATGTGAGCGGAAATCAAGCCCACGGGTATTCTGAAATCGCCTATAAGTATCCACATCAGTTTTATATTTCTTATTTCTTCTTGCCGCTGATATCCGTGCTTTCTATACTTTATATTGGTTTTCGTTTATGGAAAAAATGTGAATTATTGAACATCAGAAAAAGTGATGTATTGATTTTACATACTTCATTGTTTTTCTTTTTGATTTCTTTAGCCAATGCACAAAGAGGAATCGTTCGACATGGTTATGCAGAAAATAATGATGGCGCAGTGATTACTACATTTTATTTTGCGCTGACATTATTGACTGTGTTTGTGCTTCGAAATTATGTAGTAAAAAATCGATTTACACTTTTTTATATTGGCTGTTTCTCTTTGTTTTTAATATTCAGATTTTTCCCTTATCAGCCAGAATTTGGAACTTTTGATAAGGCAATTAAGAAAAATGCTTTCATCACACTAAACGTTGATATTGCTAAAAAAACAGAATTACGCAGAACGAAACCAGACCATGGCTTTTATGCTAGTGAGCTTAAAGATTTTAAAAACTTTTTAGAGGATAATTTAGCGGGGAAAGAAACCTTTTTAGACTTTTCGAATACGCCAATGTTGTACTATTATTCAGGGAAAGAAGTGCCTGGATATTTTTGTCAGAATCTTCAAAATAGTGTTGACGATTTCTCACAATTGCACTTGTTGAATGCTGTAAATCCTCAAGCTGTTCCAGTGGTGGTGTTTTCTTCTTATCCAAAATCATGGTTTGATGAAACGGATGGAATACCTAACAGTATGCGTTATTATCTGGTCGCTGAATACATTTATAAAAATTACGAACCTTATTCAATCATTAGTGAAAAACGCATTTGGATAGCGAAAGATTTTAAAATTAAAAACGATTATTTGGCATTAAAAGATTCTGTTTCTGAATCTCCAGAAGTTTATAATTATAAGAAAACAGCACATTATATTCATGACTTTTATCAGCGAAATAGCTTTGAAGATTTAGAAACAATTCAAGAATGGAAAACGCAATTGGCAGATCCAATTTCAATTAGAGATTTAGCGAATACTAATTCACATGCGTATTTATTATTTGAATTTAATGATGATTTCGATAAGACAACGAAAAGCTTAATTTTACAAGATTCTTTGGGAAATAAACTAGACTTGTTTAAGTTTGAAATCAATAAAGAGTTGGGAAATAAATACATGATTCGAATTTCAAATAGTTACCATTGGCACAACGGAAATGCAACTTTCTTTGAATTAGAAAATGGTAACTCAAGTGCTTTAAAAAGCGTTACTCTATATAAAGACACACGATTTGAAAACTAAACATCAATTAGCAATAGACAACTATCTCATCAAACCCATTGCGTTTTTGATGAACTTTTTGGTGCGAATCGTTGGTCAAATTTTACGAATTGATCACAGTTTAGACAATAATTTCAAGCATATTGTGGTTTGCAAATTCAAAGGAATGGGCAGCATTATTCAAGCGACTCCAATGATTGAAGCTTTACGAACTCAATTTCCAGATGCTGAAATTACATTTGTTTCTACGAAAGCCAATCGAACTGTTTTAGAAAAAATAGAGCACATTGACTCCATAATTTGCTTAAATGACAAAAACGTTTTTAAGCTTATTTCTACGATGTTTTCTTCGCTTTTTAAATTAATGCGAAAAAGACCAGATGTTTATATTGATTTAGAAATCTATTCCAATTTCAGCACATTATTTACGTTGTTTACTTTCTCAAAAAATAGAGTTGGATTCTATTTACGATCAAGTTCGTTTAATATGGGGATTTATACGCACATGATGTTTTTCAACAATAATGTGCCGATTTCGGAAGTTTATTTACAGATTTCACGTCTTTTTGGCGTAAATCACACAAAAAATGTATTGTATCCTTTATTTGAAAATACCCCTGATTATGACGGAATTCCAAAAAGTGAATACATTATCATTAATCCAAATGCTTCAGATTTAAGGTTAGAAAGAAGATGGGGTTCAGAAAAGTTTAATCAATTGATTTTAAAATTGGTTGAAGAATATCCTTTAATGGAAATACTTGTTGTTGGAAGTAAAGATGAGCGTCCATACAGCACAAAAACAGTTGAAGGAATCAATCATCCGAATGTTAAAAATGTAGCGGGTAAAACTACAATTGATGAGTTGATTGCTTTGATTCACAAGGCGACATTGGTCATTACGAATGATACAGGACCAATGCACATTGCGTTCGCTTGTAAAACACCGACAGTTTGTCTATTTGGACCCTGTTCACCTGATCAATACGGAGGAAATGAATACACAACGGTGATTTACAAAAAAGTTTTCTGTAGCCCATGTGTGCATGATTTCAATATTTCTCCTTGTAACGGCGATAATGTTTGTATGAAATTGATTACTGTTGAAGAGGTGTTTTCAAAAGCTCAATTGCATTTGGATAAAAAGTTCACCCCAGACTTTGATCAGAAAAACAAGACGATTTATTATAGTGATCAAGGGCAGAAGACGCTAGGATTGGTGAGGAGAACGTTGTAGTAGGGACGTTTTGCAAACGTCCGTACAAAACGTCCATACAAAACGTCCATACAAAACCTCAGTATTTTTACACCATCCCTCTAGATTTCAATTCCAAATACTTATTTAAAGTATCAACATTCAACTCATTTGGCGCGGTTAAAACGGTTTGAATTCCATGTCGATTCAATTCCTTAGCGATGCGCTTTTTGGTGTTAATTACATCCTCTGCAAGCGTTGAAACATACAATTCTCTCGCAGTTGTCGGACTTTTCGTGAGTTCTTCGTTCAGGTCTGTGTTTTTAAAGAAAATCACTACCAAAACATGTTTCTTATTGATGCTTTTTAACATGGGTAAAGCGCGGTGCATTGCAAGTTCTGTTTCGAAGTTGGTGTACAACATCAAAAGTGAACGAAAAGGGATGGTTTTTCGCAAAGATTGGTACAAAAGCGAGTAATTTGACTCTTTAAACTCTGTTTTTTGAGCAAAAAGTGCATCTAAGATTCTTTGCAATTGTCTCTTTCCTAAATTTGGCGCAATTTGAGTTCCTAACTTATGAGAGAAAGTAACTAAGCCAATTTTGTCGCCTTTTTTTAATGCTATATTTGAAAATATAAGTGTGCTGTTAATCGCATGATCCAATAGTGTTAATCCTTCAAATCGGTGTTCCATTGAACGTGATTTATCAATAACCGCGTATACAGATTGAGATCTTTGTGCTTGAAATTGATTCACCATTAACTCGGAACGGCGAGAAGTCGCTTTCCAATTGACAGTTCGGATATCGTCTCCCTGAATGTAGTTTTTAATTTGTTCGAATTCATTGTTGTGACCCAATCTTCGGATCTTCTTGATTCCTCTTTGCTGTGTTTGTTGGTTAAAAATAAGGAATTCAAAGTTCTTCATTTGCAAAATAGAAGGATAAACCAAGACCTTTTCTGGAGCTTCAATAATGATTCTTCGTTCCAATAGATTGATAAAAGAACGAATGAAAACATGCAAGTTCTTCCATTCATATTCTCCGCGTTCTGTGGGTTTAAATGTGTAGCTGAATTGCTCTTCGCTTCCTGCTTTGACATAACCGTTGAATGTCAAATCTCTGGCTTGCATTTCAAATGGCTGCTCATCAAAAACCGTTATTCTGTAAGGTTGATTTCCTTTGTTTTTAATCGAAATATCAATTGTTGTTTCATCACCTAAATTTAAGCGTGCTTCTATGTTCCTTTTTGCAGCGATTGGGTTTTTGTGATTAAACAGCAGAAAACCGTCCAAAATAGTTAGAATTAGCAGCACAATGAGTGAAAACTGTCCAAAATAGAGCAAAACAGGCAAATAAAACCCTGTTACAATGAGAACAATGCTCATTCCAAAAGCAATGAAAAAGAAGCGCGATATGTAAAGCGATTTCAACATTTATTATCTCGGTACTTCGATTTCTTGAATAATTGAAGCGACAACTTCATTCGTTGAAGTTCCTTCCATTTCAGCATCTGGCGTTAAAATTAAACGGTGATTTAATACATAAGGCGCAACAAATTGAATATCGTCTGGCGTTACAAATGCTCTTCCTCGAATTCCTGCGGCTGCTTTAGCACTTTTAAGAATGGAAAGCGATGCACGTGGAGAAGCTCCTAAATAAATCTTCCCGTGATTTCTCGTTTTATCAACAATTGAAGCGATGTACTGAATCAACTCATCTGTAATGACAACTTTCTTTATCAACTCCTGAATTTTATGAATATCAGCAGTGGAAATGACCGCTTTTACGTCATCTAATTCTGGTGGTTTAATATTATTTCTATAGCGGTAAAGAATTTTTATTTCGTCTTCTAAATCCGGATAATCCATTGTGATTTTGAATAAAAACCTGTCCAACTGCGCTTCTGGCAATGCATAAGTTCCTTCTTGTTCAATTGGATTTTGTGTCGCTATTACAATGAATGGAAACTCCATTTTGTATAAATCTCCGTCATAAGTAATTTGACGTTCTTCCATTACTTCAAATAAAGCAGCTTGCGTTTTTGCTGGAGCACGGTTGATTTCATCAATCAAAACTATGTTAGAAAATATAGGTCCCTTCTTGAAGATAAACTCTGAATTCTTCATATTGAAAACCGAAGTTCCGATGACATCTGAAGGCATTAAATCGGGAGTAAATTGAATTCTAGAGAAATCAATATCCAATGATTTAGACAATACTTTTGCAGATAATGTTTTGGCAACTCCAGGAACTCCTTCCAACAGAATATGTCCGGCAGAGAAAATCCCTGTCATCAATAAATCTACCATTACGTGTTGACCAATAATGAATTCACCCATTTTTGCTCTGATTTCATTGACCTTTTGTGAAAGCCAAATCATCTCTGGATTTTCTTCTTCAAAAGGCATTTTTTCAAGTGGATTTACTTCTATATGCTCTTCTGATGAAAGAGGGTTTTCTTCATTATTGCTTGAAGCATTCTCTTCGTTTTTCGGTAAATATTTTTCGTTTTCTTCCATTGCTAAGTTTGTTTAAACCGTTGTTTTAAATGATCTAATGCTTTAATTTTCTTTTGATCTAATTGGGAATTATTTAAAGTAGCCTTTCCTCCATTTTTAAAGTAAATGAGAAGATTTCGACCTTTTTCTTCAATAAACTTAATATTTTCATGCAAAATGATAACTTTTTTACCAAATAATGGATTTAACTCAATTTCACCAGGATTTAATATTATCGCTGGATTATTGAGCATTCTAGTTCCAATCACAATTCCTACAATTCCCAATGGCCAGAACAAAACTCCAACTCCTAAAGAAACGGATAAGAAAATGAATCCAAGTACAATAATGAAAATACCTAAACCAATTGTTCCCAAAGCCTGCTCTTTTTGACGGTAAATTGAAACCGAACTGTTGATTTGTTTTTGTCTGATTTCTTCGTTCCAGATTCCCGATTTTAAATAGAAGGAACGCTGAATTTTGTAAGTATTGCTCAAGAAAATATCACTTACTTTTGTGGTAAGTTCGAGGTACTTGATTAATTGCTCTATTTCAGATGTAGGAATATTTGACTTTTTTGAAAGTGCTATTATTGGTTTTGAATCTTCTCGTTTGGCCAAATCAATATAGAAATGGTCGTAAACAGCGCTGTAAAAATTACGGCGCATGATTTTTAAGATTTTATCTCCATGTTCTTTGTTGTAATAAATTCCCGCCAAAGTATCTACATAACTAAAGCCAGTATTCTTATTGTCTTCAACTGCAGGAATAATTGGTTGTCTTCTTTTACTTCTAAAAAGCAAGAATAAAAGTACACCAAAAACGGCTAGAATAAATGCCCAACGGAAAGCAGGATGTTTGAACAATTCACTCAATAAACTCTTATTATTCTCAAAGCTTGTTGACTTATCGCTGTAAGGTTTAGCTTCGAAATTAGCAAAAGTAAGCCATTGAATTTTAGGTTGTTCAAGCGTCAATAAAACTTCTTTAAAATACGATTTACCATCGCTTTTTAAGAGCTGAACATTTGTAAAAACTAAAGGATTCAAATGAATAAAAACCTTCCCTAAACCATATTCTATCTCAATGTAATTAGGTCTTCCGTAGATTGTAGACAATACATTGGTCAGCGTGTCCAATTTCTTAGGATTGAATAAATCCCAAATTTCAGTCAGTGTATCATTCTCGTAGAAATAATACATATCGTAAACCTTTTTATTGATTTTATGCGGCGCTTTTTTATTCGGATAATAGGTTAACGCTTTTTCACCCATCAACTGATCCAGTAAATAAGAAGGTATTTTCTCCGCTGATAAAAAGAAGTGATTTCCGTAATTAATACTTTCTAAAACCAAATCGATTTCCTCATCTGTCAGCATTAAATCCATTCCAATAAACATCAACATCGATGAATCTAATTGGACAATAGAATCGAGTAAATTATAGTCAGAAACAGCATTGAATTCAGTAAAACGACCATCAGCAATTGTTAACTCTCGGAAAGCATATAAACCATAAGGATTTTTATTATCGAGTGATAAGTTAACTTTCCAATTGTGAGAAGAGTAATCGACTTTTTTACGTTTTGCTGCTGTGGGTTCCTCAGAACCTGAATTCAGGAACAGCACGAACAATGCGCCAACAAGCACAACCGTAACAATGAGGTAAAGGATTCTTTTATTATTCATCCTTTAATTGTTTTAAAAAGTCATCATAAAATGCTGCGAAGCGGTTAAAAACGTCCTTACTTGGATTGTTTTTACCATACCAAGTCCATTCGTAAATATTAACCGACTTATTGAAGCTTTCAAACTCCTTTTGCGTGGTCATTTCTGCCAAATAATGTGTATTTGTCTTTCTGTTCGCCCATTTTATCAAGTTTCTATTGATTAAGGCTTTTAGTAAAAGAATGTAATAAATACGAATTGCAGCACGGTAATTTTCTTCTGAAATCGCTTTTTCTAAATCAGTTTCCAGCTGACTTTTATTAATGGTTTCTGGATTGATATCATTTACTTTTTCATAATCGATATTCACGATTTCCTTGTCGGACTTTACCGCATTTTTGAAGAAGAAATAATAGATTAGAAAAACAACCAAGACGATACCAATAATGATGAAAATATATTTAAAAACAGTACCATCACCGAAATCACGATTATTATAAGAATTTTCCGATTTTGGCGCTTCGCTTTTTGGAGTTGACAAATCATCTATATTTTGACTTTCTCCATCTTTAATGTGCTTTTTTATTCCTTGATTTTCGCCATTTTCATATCGCTTTTCTCTTGAATAAATAATATCTTCACTACTAGGTCGAGCATCGTAATTTTCTTCGTTCTTGCGCTCTTCATTTAAACTTTGAGGAGTGATGTATTCTTTTTCAGGACCTTTTGGACGCGCTGATTTTTTGTATTCAATTCCTTTATTGATTTCCTCCCAACGCTTTTCAAAAGCATCATTCTCCTGTCCAAACAGCACGAAAGGAAAAACGGCAAACAAGAGCCAAATCAGATTATATTTGAGTTGAAATTTATTCAAAATCGACTATTGTTTCTTTAATTCTACTGCGTTTTCCAAATTTCTGAAATTCTGACTTTAGTCCTAAAGCTTCATTTTCTTCTTTCGCAGAATAGAACAATAATGTAAATGCAATGAAGAATAAAGGAAGTAATAAAATCATAAATAATACATAAACTATTTGGCGAATGACATTTACCCAAACGATAGGATCTGATGAGATTTCGGCAAAAATTGGAAGTAAGAAATCGGTAAACCAATCCAGTAAATCACCCATTCCTGAGATAACAAAAGCAAAGGGTTGTGCAAAGAAGAATGTGGTAAGTGATAAAACGATCAGAATAATCAAACTCGCAGACCACTTTTGAGAAGCCAGTTTAAATACTGATTTAATTGACGATTCATCTTCTAATCCAGCACTTGGTAGACCTAATATGAAAAATGGAAATAAGAATATCATCGGAATTAAAATATAGAAAGGGAGTACAATCATTAAGAAATATAAGGGTAAAACAGCCAATAACATTTTCAAAAATCGTTTGCTAACATAAGAAACGAAACTTGGCATTTTGAATATCTCTTCCTTTGAATAAAAACTAAAAAACAGGGATAAGGCGATAAAAACTATCGGTAAAATCCACAAAATAGAGATCAATGTATCAGAGATTCCATTATAAGTTTCTGACCATGAATTTCCGAATAAAATAGAGAGTTGTGCTTTCCAGTCAACAGAATACGAACTCGTTAAATCAGAATAATGCATGAAAAACTGATAAATCAGAAGTATCGTAATCATAGGAACAGCGCTACGCATGATTCCTTTCCAAAAGAAAATGAATTTTATACTGTACAATTGAAAGCTTTCTCTAAATATTTCGAGGTTTTTTCTGATTTTAAAAGGTTCAAATTTCACCTTTTCAAATGCAGTTGTTTGTGGTGTTGCGTGCACTTTCTCTGGATATTTCCGAGCGACTAAAATTGGATAAACGACATAATAAAATAGAATCATTGCAAATGAAAATATTACAATCATCCATTTTGACCAATCGGGTAGTACTTGATAGTTTCTTGTGACATAACTTTCCAAAAATCCAGCAATAACAAATATAGGAATCAAAGAAAGCATAATGCGAATTCCTCTCATACCGCTCATTTGTAAAGCTTGGAGGCGGGTATAGCTTCCAGGGAATAATAATCCATGTCCAAGCGTAAATCCTGCTCCTGACGCAATAACAATCGCAGAAATTTCAAAAGCTCCGTGAATCCAAATGGTTAAAAATGAAGTCAACAACAATCCTTTAAGCTTAAAAAAGTATTGAAAAACACCAACCATTACGGCATTATTAAACAAAATAACATGTGTTCCGAGAGAGAATAAAATTCCACCAAAAAAGCACAACAAGGCGACTTTAATGTTGTTGAGTGTGATTTGAACAAACATTGTTCCTTGTGAAGAATCGCCATAAATTCCCAAAGGATTTCCTGCTGCGATATTTTCTTCTGTTAAATTCACATAACCAGTTCCAAGAATAGTTTTCGCAAAATCAATGTCCTGATGTGTTGAAAAAGCTCCAATTGCTGCATAAATAACAAACAGAATCAATGCAAAAAGTAAGTTTTTACGCGCTCTATAAATTTCTAATGGCAATTCGATTGTCCAAGCTTTCCAAACTGCCGAAAAAGGTTCTTTTTTCTGCTTGTACAGTTGTCGGTGAACACTTTGAGCCAAATAATTGAGATAAGCCCGAACAGTTCTTTTTTCATAAAACGTTTGCGCATAACTCAAGTCATTGTTGAGTTCAGTGTACAGTTCACGAATCTCTTCGGGATCAGTCGAGGAGGAAGCCAAGTGTTTTTCAAATTTGTTCCACTTGTTTTTATTCTGATTGATGAACTGGGTTTCTTTCATTAGCAGGGCTAAAGTTAATATTTTAATGGATAAATTTTAATTGTAAATTGTTCACCCGATAGGGATTTTGTTGATGTGTTTTTAATTTGTTGAAATTTCACATCTATTTAATAGTCCTTGTTTGATAAATCAATTCTATTGTGATGAATTAATTCTTTAGAAAAAGTGTTTCAATTCAATATTATCCTACAAAAAACAAAAACAGCAACCTTATTTCTAAAGTTGCCGTTTCATAATTATCAATTATCAACTAGGGGCTGAGCGCAGTCGAAGCCCCAATTTATATTTTATCTTTTCTTATAGGAATCCAAGGATAAACTTGGAACTTTCTAGAAATTTGGAAATAAAAACCAGATCCTCTGCTTGATTGATCGAATAAATAGTTTACTTCATTTCCATTGTCAAGCACATGAATTCTTGTTTTTTCATATTGTACAGGTCTTGCGCTAAGCAGGTAAGATGCATCCAAAGAGAATAAATGTCTGTCTTTTTTCGTGTTGAAATCCATTCCAAATCCTAGTTTAACATACGCAGTATTTCCTCCGTTGTTAGTACTTATAGAGTATTCATTTGTGATAAATATATTTGGCCCGATTTCAGGGTAGTCCTCGGGAGAATTTGGTTGATCTGGAGAATCTCCTCCATTACTAGCAATACTTTTCCCACCTATTAAAACTCCTACTCCTGCAACGCTTCGAATTCGCAAGGTCTCTTTTGGATTACTCCAGAAATTATTATGATAATCTACAGAAAGTCGCGGATAATATATACCCGTTGTGCCCATAGAATAATTGTTCGTTATGTATTCTTTACCTGTTTGAAAATCAGTATAAGTTGAATTAATCAAAATGTTGTTTCCAATACTAGAGTAATCAGATGATAAACCCAATTCAATGAAATGTTTTTCCTTTATTTGGATTCCAATATTAAAACCTATATCGAGATCTCCACTGAATAAAACAGGTTGATTCGCAAACGTAAAATGCTCATTGGTTATCGTATTAAATGACGCCTTACCGCTAATACTTCCAAATTTACCTTGGTTGGTTTTAGCAATAATTGTCGGTCTCAAATAAAACGCAACTTGTGCGTTTAAGGTAATTCCAAACAATAAAAATATGGAGAGTAATGTTGATTTTTTCAGGTTAATTAATTTATCCGTTTTCAACAAAAACAGTAATGGTTCAAATGCAGATTTTTTCATATCTAAATAAAATGTAGTGTGCCTTACTTTTAATCTAGGAGCGTTCAGGTAAAATCATCTCCTTTTATTTTTCAAAACAACTTGCAATATTAACTCTAAAACAGATGTGTATTTGTTAAAAAATTAATTCTTGCTTAAATATTTGGTCTTCAAAATAGGTGCCAATAATTTAATAATAAAGGTGTATTTTTAATTAAAAATGGTGGCTCTATATGAAATACTGTGGGTAATCAATTTTAATCCTTCTAAAAATTAATAGTTCTACTACGAATTTAACTGTAACCTAAACGAGTTGTATTTTACAGTATTTATCAAAATTATCATTTCATTTTCACAAGCAAGTATATGCAATTCTGCATATCAGCTGATTAGTCCCGTCGGGACGACATATTAATAGCCAAGGATGTAAGTCCTTGGTTTAAAACAAATAGATATAATACAAAACCCAACAAAACCGACCTAATTGCATGCAATTAGGTCGGTTTTGTTGGGTTTTGTTTCGGTTTGTATCGTTTGGCGGATGGACTTACGTCCATCCCTATTAACATGCCGTCCCTCCGGGACTTCGAACCATAAATACTTAAATAATAAGAACTTATAAAATTAAGCAAAAGTATTTTAATAGAAAGCTTCCATTTAAATAAAAGTAGAACCAAATTAACAATCGTTTAACTTCAATTAAAACCATAGATTTTAAATCTACCCACAGTATTTCATATAGAACCAAAATGGTTTAACTAAAAACAGTATCCTTATTTCTAAAGTTGCTGTTTCTTAATTATAGGTTTCCAAGGGTAAAATTGGAATCTTCTCGATAATGTAAAGTATAATCCTGAACCTCTGCTGGATTGATTATATCTATAATTTGTTTCAAAACCATTATCAATTACTGTGATTTTAGTTTCTTGAAACTGGACAGGTCTGGTGCTTAGAAGATAGGAAACATCAAATGAGAATAAATGAATATCTTTTTTGGTACTGAAATCTATTCCTAGTCCAAGCTTAACGGATGCTGTAACACCATCATAAGTTTCAATTTTACTTACGTAATCAGTTATGAAAACATCAGGGGCTATTTGTTGAATATCATTATCACCTGTTATTCCAGCTCCATAATCATCATTGCCCATGATTAAATTTCCGTTTCCATGTCCACTTCCATTAATTTGAAGTTTACTATTTCCACTAAATAAAAATCCTATTCCTGCAATACTTCGAAAACCTATTGTTCCTTTCTTGTTGTTCCAAAAATTATTGTGGTAATCAGCAGATATCCTTGCATAAAAAGGGCTTACCGTAGTATGAGAATAACTATTGCTTGTGTAGTTTTCTCCTGTTTCATAATCGTTGAAATTTGAATGCGTTAATAGACTTCTTCCAATACTAGAATGATCGGAGGATATACCTAGTTCTATAAAGTGCTTTTCTTTTATCTGAATTCCTACGTTAATTCCTAAGTCAATATGGCCATCCAAAAACATTGGTCTGTTTACAAACGTAAAATGTTCGTTGGTGACGGAATTATAAGTGTTCATTTGATATTCAGTTCCAAAACTACTTTGGTTTGTCTTCATATTCACCGTCGGTCTCAAATAGAATGCAACTTGAGCGTTTAGTGTTGTTCCAATCAAAAAAAGTATTGCCAATACAGCTGTTTTTGATATATAAGATTGTAATGTGGATTTAAAAATAGATTCTTTCATAGTAGATATAAATAATTTCGCCTTTGTTTTTTAGTAGTGTTCGGTCATTTTTTTCTTCTTAATTACGGAAAATTATATTTAAGAGAATATGTTCTAATGTATCATGTAACTGCATAATTAATTAACAATTATACCCTTTTAGTTCGTAACCAATTGTTAAAAAAGTAATTTTCCTTAAAAAACTACCTTAAAAAAAGCTGTTTTTAAACTAGTTGTTTTGATGGGAACTTCTTGCTTCTGCAATCTCCCGTTCCGTTTCCTCTTTCCCCATTTTAGTAGCCAATACACTAATAATTAAAATCTGAATCGCATGAAAAAGCATTAAAGGCAATAGCATCAATCCCATAATACTCGTTTGACCAAACAAAGCTTCAGAAAAAACGGTTCCATGGACAAGCGATTTTTTAGTTCCGCAAAATTGAGCGGTAATTCTATCTTCACGGTTGAAGTGTAAACGTTTTCCTATCCATCCAGTAATGAAAAACACAAGGAAGAAAAGCGCAATCACAAGAACAAACATGAGGATTAAATCGAAGATACTCACGCTGCTGAAAACCTTTTCTTCAAAGGAATGAACAAAACTTTTGTAAATGATAAGGAGAATTATAGATTTATCGAATAGACTTAATCCACGCTTGTTCTTCTGGGCGAAAGCACCTAGGTATTTTCGTAGTAATAATCCCAAGATAAGTGGCAGCAAGATTTCCATTCCCAGTTGTAAATATATAGCGGAGAAATCATAAGCGATATCGGTTTGTTGAATGAAAGTCGTCATCCACAATGGAGTAATTATTATTCCAATGATTCCCGAAATACTGGCATTAAAAATAGCTGCTGGAATATTTCCTTTGGCCAAAGAAACCATTACAACAGATGAAGAAACGGTAGAAGGCAAAGCAGCCATAAAAAGTAAAGAAAGCCAAAGCATTTCATGAGTTGTGTCTTTGACTAAAGGATAAAATACTACGACAATTAATGGAAACAATAAGAATGTACTTGCTTGAACAACAACGTGAAGTTTCCAGTTTTTTAAACCACTTTTAATGGCTTCGGTGGAGAGTTTTAATCCATAGAAAAAGAAGATGAGTGAAATCCCCAAACTTGCAATGGTGTTTAGAGGAATAGGACTTCCAGAAGCACCGAGTTGCGGAAAGAAATAGGCCAAGACTATACTTAACGTGATGGCAATTACAAATGGATCTATTCTCATGGAGGACAAAGATAAAATTTAACCGCGGAGGTCTCAAAGAGAAGAGAAAAAGAATGACGCAGAGATGCGCGGAGGGGCAGAGATTCGCAGAGAGAGGGGAGAGAAGAAAGGTTTTGCACAGAGGGCACTGAGAAAGTACAGTGATTCACCGAGATTGGATAGAAAGGAAACTAGTTTTAAAGTATACAGAAGTCACGCACCAAAAAAAATCTGCGAAATCTGCGATAGAAAAAACACCAAACAACACCAACTCACAAAATTCACGTTAGAAGCCCTCACTCCGAGCCCATATTCACCTTTTTTCTTCCTGCCGATTTTAATCGAGTTTACTTGGGTAGGGACAGCTTGCAAACCGTCCCTACTCAATACTCAATACTGTCTCACTCCATTTCCACAATCAAATCATCACTGTGCACCATTGTTCCTTCTTTCAGGTAAATTCTCTTGATTTTTCCTTCGTTATTTGCACAAATCGTTGTTCCCATTTTCATAGCTTCGATTACAAATAAACCTTGGTTTTTCTCAACTGTATCTCCTTCTTTTACCAAGATGGATGATAAAGATCCTTGTAATGGAGCACCTATTTCATTGACGTTATTTTTGTCCACTTTTTGGTGAACTATTTTCTCAACTAAGATGGTATTGTCTTTAATATCAGTACTTCTTGTTTGTCCATTGATTTTGAAGAATACTGTTCTTTCACCGTCATCATTGGCTTCTGTAACAGAAATCAACTCAATCAATAAAGTTTTTCCTTTGTCTAATTCAATAATAATTTCTTCCCCTGGCTTTATTCCGTAGAAGAAGTTTTTCGTAGGAATCTGCATCACTTTACCAAACTTGAGATAGTGATTATACAAATCAGTAAATACTTTTGGATACAGTTTGTAAGATAAGAAATCAGTAATCTCTAATTCCCTGTCCATTCCAGCATCGAATTCCTTTTTAAACTCAGCGAATTCTTTATCAAAATCAATTGGTTCCAGGTGCGCATTTGGACGATCCGTGTATGGTTTTTCATCACGTAAAATAATCTTCTGAATGTCTTTTGGGAATCCACCAACTGGCTGACCTAAATCACCACGGAAGAAACTGATCACAGATTCTGGGAAAGATAAGGTCTCTCCTTTTTCCATGAAATCTTCAATAGTCAAGTTGTTACTCACAAGGTATTGCGCCATGTCACCCACAACTTTAGAACTTGGTGTTACCTTAATTATGTTTCCGAAAAGTGTATTCACTTTGGTGTACATTTCTGTAATTTCAGAAAAACGATCTCTTAATCCTAGCGACTCAGCTTGTGGGATTAAGTTAGAGTATTGTCCACCTGGAATTTCGTGTGTAAATACTTCTCCAGTTCCAGATTTTAATCCAGATTCAAAAGGATAATAGTAATCACGTACATCTGACCAATACGTAGAATACTCATTCAATTTCTGAATATCCATTTTATTTTCACGCTCTTGAAAACGCATAGATTCCGCGATAGAGTTGAAGTTGGGTTGAGAAGTTAATCCACTTAAACCTCCCAAAGCTACATCTACAACATCCACTCCAGCTTCAATTGCCTTAATGTAAGTTGCAGATTGAATAGAAGAGGTATCGTGCGTATGTAAATGAATTGGAATCTTAATTTCTGACTTCAACGCGGTGATTAATTCCGTTGCTGCATAAGGTTTTAATAAACCTGCCATGTCTTTAATGGCTAAAATATGAGCTCCAGCATTTTCAATTTCTTTGGCAAGATCTAAATAGTATTTTAGATTATATTTTTGCTCATTTGGGTTTAAAATATCTCCCGTGTAACACATCGCACCTTCTGCCAATCCTTTGGTGTTCTTACGCACATGTTCAATTGCAGGTCCGATTGATTTCATCCAGTTTTGAGAATCGAAAATTCTGAAAATATCAACTCCGTTTTCCCAAGCTTCAGAAACAAAACGTTCGATTAAATTATCTGGATAAGCAGTATAACCTACACCGTTTGAACCACGCAATAACATTTGGAATAATACATTTGGCATTGCAGCTCTCAAAACACGCAAACGTTCCCAAGGATTTTCCTTTAAGAAGCGCATACAAACATCGAATGTCGCTCCACCCCAAACTTCCATACTGAAAACTTCTGGGTGATTCATTGCGAATCCTTTGGCAACTTTTTCTAAGTCATAAGTTCGCATACGTGTCGCCAATAAACTTTGGTGCGCATCACGCATTGTGGTATCCGTATAGTGGATTTTCTTTTCATTACTCAACCATTTTGAGAATCCTTCTGGACCTAATTCGGTGAGTAAATCTTTTGTTCCTTTTGGATAAGCGGCTTGCTTATCAAATTTAGGAATATGTGGTTTAATTAATTTCTTATTTGGATCGATGATTTTCACATCTGGATTTCCATTCACAATTACATCTCCTAAGAAATTAAGCAATTTTGTTGCTCTGTTTCGTGGTTCTCTAATATTGAAAAGCTCAGGTGTATTTGCAATATAATTTACAGTGACTTTTCCTTCTCTAAAAGTTGGGTCGTTTAGAATATTGTCTAGAAACGCCATATTGGTTTTTACACCACGGACTCTAAATTCAGCTAAAGCACGTCTCATTTTACGACAAGCACCATCCAAAGTTCTACTGTTGGCAGTGATTTTCGTTAACATTGAATCGAAAAATGGCGAAACAGTAACACCTTGGTAAACACTTCCAGCATCTAGACGAATACCAAAACCACTTCCACTTCTGTAAGTTGTGATTGTTCCGTAATCTGGTTTGAAATCGTTTTTAGGATCTTCTGTTGTTATTCTACATTGAACAGCAAATCCATTGGTGGTAATAGCGTCTTGACTTGTAATCTTGATTTGTTCGTCGGCCAATTTATAACCACCAGCAATAAATATTTGTGATTTTACAATGTCAATTCCAGTCACTACTTCCGTTACTGTATGTTCCACTTGAATACGCGGATTTACCTCAATAAAGTAAATACTTTGGTCTTCGTCAACCAAAAACTCTACCGTTCCGGCATTGCTGTAATTCACAGCTTTACCGATATCTAAGGCATATTTATATAGTTTATCTTTTACTACTTGCGGCAAATGAATAGAAGGAGCAATTTCAATTACTTTTTGGTAACGGCGTTGTACAGAACAATCACGCTCAAACATGTGCACTAAATTTCCGTGTTCGTCACCTAGAATTTGAACTTCAATATGCTTCGGATTCTGAACGTATTTTTCTAAGAAAACAGTATCATCTCCAAAAGCACCTAACGCTTCTCTTTTTGATTCAGGATAAGCTTTTTTCAGCTCATCTCTATTTTTGATCACACGCATTCCGCGTCCACCACCTCCAGAGGCTGCTTTTAGCATTACAGGATAACCGATTTTTTCAGCCTCTTCAACAGCTATTTCAACAGTTGTAAGGTCATTTTTATTACTTTCTATAATTGGAATTCCATTGTCAATGGCAACTTTTTTCGCCATTACTTTATCTCCCAAAGATTTTAAAACTGAAACATCTGGACCAATGAAAATTATTCCATTGTCTTCACATGCTTGAGCAAATGCTGCATTTTCTGATAGAAACCCATATCCAGGGTGAATAGCATCAATGCCGTTTTCTTTAGCTACTTGAATAATTTTGTTGATGTCAAGGTAAGGTTTGATAGGATCATCATCTTCACCAATTTGATAAGCTTCATCCGCTTTATATCGGTGCAAAGAATAACGGTCTTCAAATGTGTAAATTCCAACGGTTCTTAAGCCAATTTCTGTACATGATCGAAATATTCTAATCGCAATTTCTCCACGATTGGCAACAAGTACTTTTTTAATTTTCATCTAGTTATTTTTTGAGATTTTGGTGTGAAATACCTTACAATAGCGTTAATATCGCATTTTTTAGCTGATTTAATCCCCAAAATTGACTTTTTGTGATTTTTTATGGAGACAGCATCAGAAAACAAATGTTTGAAAAAAAGTCATTTCTCTAACGCCTAAAGCGTCATTTTTTTAATAGCTTTTCACTTTCTTATCCGTATCTTTTTTTATTAATTGGCTTATCTGGTTTCCCAAACAAAAGATTTAAACCAAAACTTAAATGCACATTTTTTGAATTTTGTGGAGCAATAAAACCAAGTATATTGTCTGAGGCAACAAAGAATTGAATAGGTCCGCCTCGCAAAGAAACTCCAGCGCCAATACTTCCAAAAGATCTAGCATATTGTGAATAATTTATGGTTGCGCTTAACCAATTTTTTAATTGAATAGTTCCTGAAACAATTGCTGCGACACGATAATTTGATTTAATTATTTCATTATATAATGTAGCTCCAACTTTAAATTTTTCAGTTAACTCATAAGTCCCACCTAAATAAAAACGAGTAGCTAATCCTGTTCTGTAATTTTCACTGCTTTCTTCTTGTGAAAAAACATCTTTTAAAGTATCCTGCAATTGTTGAAGAACGGCTTCCGTTGAATCTGTTAAAAATTGATTCAAATACACACCTTCAAATCTGTAATTGATTTCGTCAATTTCAAAAGTAGCATTTTCAGTTTTCCAAGTAATAAAACCTAAATCAAGTAAGCTCGCTGATACTTTTATCTTATCTGTCAATTTGTAAGAAGCACCCAAATCGAAGGCCAGACCAAAGTTTTTAAAATTATAAGCGTTATCGGATGGCATATAATCGTCTGTTGCAAGCGTATCATAAAATGGCTTAATCCCAGAAGTGTTAATGATAGCAGAACCATCAAACGTTAGATCAAAGGTAGTTTTATTGGTGTGTATTCCGAATTCGCTTTTTCGTGTGTTTACGTTAGCAATACCAGAAAGAATTTTCATTCTTACTCCAACATCAAGTTTATCATTTATTTCTCTATTAAAACCTAATGCGTATTCTACATAAGAATTTAGGTTTATTCCTGTTCCATCAAAGCTTGCACGCTCACCCAAAAGTGATTTACCGTTTCCTTCAATAGCGAGTGTAAATAGGTCTTTAGTATAGATAAAGCTGGCATTTAATCGGTTGGTTATTCCAAAACTGAAATAGTTTTTATTTACTTTTATTCCGAAAGCAAAAATCTCGTTGTAAGATTCAAGAGTTAAGAAGTTCTTATCCTTCATTTTACTAAGCGCTTTCTGCGGATCGATCTGTAAGGAATCGTCTTGAGGTCTTTCATTAAAAAGATTACTCAAGTTAAATCCGCTATTGGAAGCACCAAAACTGTGCATCGATAATCCAGGAATACTCACTGAAACCTTTGCAGAGGGTTTAAAAGCAGGATTAAAATAATGGGATTGAGCTGTGTTTTCGAGTGCATAAAATGTGTAATTCCTTTGTGCAATTGCATTTCCTCCAATGAATAAAGCTAGAATAGTTATCCAAAGAAAATTAATATTTAAGTCTAAATTTTTCATAATTGGTGATTCAAATATTTATAAGTTAATTTTTCCTTGAACCTGAAGTCCTAATTTAAAATCTAAGGTATAGTCATCAAATAGTTTTATAACTTGTCCATTAGTCCCGTCTAGCGTTTGAGCTACAGCATTTAAAAGAACATATTTTACACCAGAAAGAAGTAAAATTTGATCCTGAGTTAGATTAATATCAGTGATTTTTTTTATGCGCTGATTCACACGTCCATTATTATCCACCAAGGCTGGAGAAACAACAGATTCGGGTGTATTAAATGTTGAGAAAATAGGATTATAATTATCATCTAAAAATGTTATTTGAGACTTTAATTCTACAGGGAAACCGTTGTCTATATTTAATCTAAACATTACAGATTCCAATTGTGAAAGATCTTCATTAAAGTTAAAATCAACTGTATCTCTTAACTCAAATCCATAAGCTAAACCTTCCATAGGCAGTTCAACCTCTGTTCTAATTTTCATTTGACTTTTTTCGGAGATAAAGTTCAATGGTGGAATATTTCCATCCGGATTCGATACTACATTGGCTGTATAAACAAAAAACTTCGGTACAGAAGAAACTATAGTTGATAAATTAGTTGTGTTTGTAGTATTCAAATCAAATTGAGAAAATGATGTTTGTCCAATTGAAGTAGCACTAGGAATATCAAATACACTAGGGAATCCAGATAGAAAAATTTCATTTCCATTGTTGACATTAACAGTCTTTAAATTTGAAAAATTCATACGTATTGGAAAACCGAATGTGTTTTCTGCAAAAAACGTAATCTTAGGATCAATTAATTCAAAATATCCATTATTGGCATTTTGGAACAATCTTAAAAGAACTGAATCTCCGGAAATCCCTAAATTATTCTGACCGAAATATCCTTTCGCATTTTTAAAATCGAGATTACTAAAAGCAAATTCAATGTCTATATCCTCCGTTCCTGTTATTGGTTGACCAGTTCCGTTTATCGTTATAGATATCTCAGCATCGAGTTGATTAAAAGTGGTATTTCCTAAAGTAAAATCTCCAATCGCCTCTAAAAGATCAACCGAAGCATTGTCACTTTGTGGAACATTTCCAGAATAATTGAGTGAAACTGTAGTTGAAACTGGAATTCCGTTCTTTTTTAGTTCTGGAAAAGTAATTACACACGTAATATCATGCGCTAAATCTGTAGAAACATTAATGTCTAGGTTTCCAGATTTGAAAGTAACTTGATGGAGCTCCGAAGTTCCAGCGTCAAAAACAAAGTTTTGATTGTTATTCGAAGTCACCGAACCGTTGAAAATCGGCGCAGGAATAGCATTCAAGTCAGTAGCATCAAGGTTTAAACTTTCATTCTCGTCTTGAATATTTAACAAAACTCCAGCATCAATTGTTAAAATTTCTCCTTTATAAACGAGCGCAATTGCACCAGTATTAGGATCTATTACAACTAAATCAGAACTGTCTTGAGAAGCCAAAATATCGTAGACACCGAAATTGGCATGTGCTACTGGAACAGCAAAGTTTGGATTCCAGCTGCCCTCAGCTATTTTGTCAAAACCAAATTTTTTACAGCTTGTAAAAAGAAAAAAGCAAGTAATGGCTGCAATTAAAAGCTTAGATGTTAGATGTTGCATAAGTTTTGGTTTTAAATAAAATGTAATACAAAAATAGGTAATTATTTTGAAAAAGCATTTTAACTGTTTGAAGCTTAAAGTTTATGTAAGGTTTCTGCTTACATTGAGCTGTTCAATTTAATCAAAATCATTCACTCAAAGATGTATTTATTGGTAATTCACTAAAACAAAGTGTATCTTTTCCGCGGCTTTTAACACAGCGAAACATTTTTTTAATAACACTTTAAAGACAGAAAATAAAAACATGAGTATCAATTGGATTTTATTAATTATTGGAGGATTATTTGAAACGGGATTTGCCATTAGCTTAGGAAAAGCACAACAAACCTCAGGAAAAGAATTATGGATGTGGCTCATAGCTTTTGCAATTTGCGTGAGTGTGAGTATGTATTTACTTTTTAAAGCGATGGGTGGAGAAAACGCGATTCCTGTTGGTACAGCTTATGCTGTTTGGGGTGCAATTGGCGCCATCGGAACAGTAATCGCAGGAATTATTTTATTTAAAGAACCAGTTAGTTTTTGGAGATTATTCTTCCTGATGACATTGGTTATTTCTATTGTTGGATTGCAGGTTGTGAGTACTAAATAGAGAAGGTTTTGTAGGGGCTGTTCGTTAAGGACGGTTTGCAGGGGTGGTTAGGCAAGGACGGTTGCAAGCCGTCCCTACCAAACCACCCCTGTAGAACAGATTAATTAATCACTAACAATGGCATTCTCCTATTCCTAATCAATAAATCATTCGTCACACTTCCAATAAACAACGAAGCGATTTTGTTTCCACCTCTAGCAGAAACGACTATAATATCAAAATCACCATTTTCTGCATGTTCTTCAATGGCTTCTACTACCGAGAATTCTTTTCTGTCCATATATTTGAAATCAATATCTTCTGTAAGTTTATACCGTTTTTTGAACTGTTGAACTTTTTCTTTCAGTTGCTTTTTGGTTTTATCAATCGCTTTTTCAGTGTTGATATATGGAAAGAAAAATGATGGAATATTGTAAACATGCAAAGCTTCAATTTCACCTTTTGAGCTTGCTATTAAGATTTGTGTTTCTTCAAAAGAATTTGCTGAAGCTGAACTAAAATCTGTAGGGATCAATACTTTTTTTAGTTGATTTCTTGTTTTTTCTGGTACTAGTAAAACATTTGCGTCTAACATTCGCACAAGCTTTTGGTTCAATGCACCCGTTCCTTGCAATTCGTTTTTATTCCCTGTAATCATAATATCTATCTTATACTCTTTAGACAAATGTGTGAGAATACTTTCGGTGTAATCGTCTGCTGTGAGTAAAATAGTGTAAGGAATACCAGCTGTGTAATGTTCCTTTATTGATCTTTGTAATTCCTTATCAATGATGTTTTCGATGGAAATCCCTTCTTCCAAAAAACTATCCTGAAGACTTTCTAATTTATATTGTTTAATGTTATGCGTAAAGTAGATGTGTTCTGTACCCCAGATCGAACACAAAAAACTCACGTAATTCAATAGAATGGCGTCCATTTTAGTTAGATCCATTGCTACCATTATTTTTAAATTCGAGTTTAAATTTATCTTTCTCCCCATCTTTTTGAACCTGTTTTAATGCAATTTATAATTAATGTTTGTGATTTATTTGACCTTATTTTAATCACTTATTGATTGTGAATCATCTTTATCTTCCGGATTAATTTTATCTAAACTCCTTTCTTCCCGATCTTTATTCACCAATTGAAGAATGTTTTGTTTGTAATCTTCCCGTTCAACCAGTTTTTCTTTTCTCTCAGCTTTATTGTAATCTTCCTTGACACCTGAATACAACGAAAAACACATGATGACCAATAGAATAGCGAAGGGAAGTCCAGAAATAGTGACGACGGTTTGCAGGGCATTTAATCCACCACCGTACATTAAGACTGCCGCAATTAGTCCAGTTGCTACAGCCCAAATTACCCTTTGGTATTTAGGTGTTTTCAATTTTCCTCCTGATGTTATGCTGTCTACTACCAAAGCACCAGAATCTGCAGAAGTGATGATGAAGCTACTGATGAGAACAAGGCCAAGAACCTTTAATACCATTGCAATTGGAAACTTGTCAAAGAATACAAAAACAGCCGTAGAAATATCGTCTCCAACCGCAACAATCATGGCTGTATCACCCGAGAGAATATCGCGCATTGTTATTCCTCCAAAAGCACTAAACCATAAGAAAGTTACCAATGCAGGTAGAATGAGAACGCATAAAATAAATTCTTTGAAGGTTCTTCCTTTTGAAATTCGAGCGATAAAGGTTCCCACAAAAGGAGACCATGAAATCCACCAACCCCAATACATTATTGTTCGTGTTTTTTGCCAATCTGTTCCGCGTAATGATTCTGTCCATGTTGACATATCTACAAAATTCACCAAATAACTACCCAAGTTTTGAATGTATGCACTTAAAATATATGTTGTTGGACCTAAAATAAGTACCAATAAAAATATGGCAGAAGCTACTCTAATATTGAGTTTACTCAACATTTGAACTCCTTTATTTACCCCGCTAAATGCTGAAATTGTAGCTGCTAGAGTTACTGCTAGAATAATAATAATTTGATAGTACAGAGAACTCGGAATACCAAATACATGTGTTAAACCTGAGTTGATTTGTCCAACTCCAAAACCAATAGTTGTTGCCAATCCAAACAAGGTGGTAATCACGGCCATTATATCTATTAAATCTCCCATCCAACCGTAGATTTTATTTCCAAGAATAGGATAAAAAGCAGAACGTAATGTGAGCGGCATCTTTCGGTTGAAGGTGAAATAAGCGAGAGATAATCCGACTACTGAATAAATTGCCCAACCGTGAATTCCGTGGTGTAAAAATGAAAAGTTAATCGCTTCTTGTGCAATTAATACAGGATCTTCTCCAGCCAATCGTGGTGGATTAAGAAAGTCACGTACAGGATCTGCGATACTAAAAAGCACTAATCCGTTTCCAATTCCAGCGCTAAAAAGCATAGCAAACCAAGCCCAACGGCTAAATTCCGGTTTAGCTTTTCGTCCTCCAATACGAATAGATCCGTATTTACTGAAAGCCATGTATAGGCAAAAAACAATGAATAAATTAACGGCTAAAGTATAAATCCATCCTCCGTGTTCAGAAACATAAGTTTGTGCAATTCCAAAATAATGGTCCGCCTGTTGTTCGAAAATAAGCGTAAATCCAACACTAAATATAATTACTGCGATTGTTGCAAAAAACACTGTTTTATTTACGACTAATCCTAAAAATGTTGAAGTACTGTCTTTTCTTGAGACTTTAATTGACATATATTATTGTTAATTTTTTTTGATCGCAGAATCTATCATAAATACATGAATTTTCCAAGTTTTTTGATGCTATTTGAATCAAATGGCTGGATTATGATAAAAAAGGAGTCCATTAGGAGTAAATAAGTGTTGGCAATTAAACTGTGGGTAATGTGCTTCAACATCTATGTTTTAAAAAATGTCATTCTGAAAAAAGGGTCCAATACCAAAAAATATGTTTATTTTGTTTTCGGAAATCTTCTTAACTCAAAGAATTTCAAAACTATTATAAATGCAAGAATTATTTAACGGATTAACAGTTTACGCACAAACGTATTGGATTATTGCCATTATTGGTTCTTTAATATTTGGTATTTTGTTGGTGATGACTTTCGTTGGCGGAGGCATGGATAGTGATATGCTAGCAGATAGCACAGACTTTGAAGCAGATGATGGAGGTGTTGGATTTCAATTTTTTACTTTCAAAAACCTAATTGCCTTCTTTACTATTTTTGGTTGGACAGGCGTAGTTTGTAACGATTTAAACCTTTCTAATGGTGTCGTTTTATTGATTTCTGTCATTGCTGGTTTATTAATGATGCTTGTTACTTCTTCAATGTTTTACTTTATGAGCCGACTAGCGGAAGATGGTACTCTGAAAATTAAAAATGCAATTGGTACTGTTGGAGAAGTGTATTTACCTATTGGGCCTCATCGTTCCAAAACAGGAAAAATTCAAATTAGTGTACAAGGTTCATTTCGAGAATTGGACGCTCTTACTGACGAGGATAATGTATTGTCCACAGGTACTGTCATTAAAGTCGTTGGCGTCGTGAGTGCTGAAATATTACTGGTAGAAACTCTTTCAAAAATCAAATAAAAATGAATTTATTAATTGCACAAGTTGAAATCTTTAGCGGGATTTATTTAGTCGCCGCTGTTGTATTGATCTTATTTGTTTTCCTGTTTTCTATGATGCGCAGGTACAAACGTTGTCCTTCTGATAGCATTTTAGTTGTTTACGGAAAAACTGGCGGAGGTCAATCAGCGAAATGTATTCATGGTGGAGCCTCATTTATTTGGCCAATTATTCAAGATTACGAATTTTTGGACCTGACTCCAATGTCTATTGAGGTGAATTTAACCAAAGCATTGAGTAAGCAAAATATTCGTGTGAATGTACCTTCAAGATTTACAATTGGTATTTCTACTGAGCCGAGCATCATGCAGAATGCTGCAGAAAGACTTTTAGGATTGACTTTAGATGCTGTTAAAGATTTAGCACAAGAAATTATCTTCGGTCAATTACGTATGGTCGTTGCATCAATGGACATTGAAGAAATCAATTCTGATAGAGATCAATTTTTATCACATATTACTATAGGTGTTGAATCAGAATTAAAGAAAGTCGGATTAAAATTAATCAACGTGAATATTACAGATATTCATGATGAGTCAGGATATATTGAGGCTTTAGGAAAAGAAGCTGCAGCCAAAGCAATTAACGATGCTAAAATTTCGGTATCTCAGAAAGTGAGAGATGGTGCAATTGGTGAGGCACAAGCAATGCAAGATCAACGAATTCAAGTAGCGGCGGCAAATGCGCATGCTGTCGAAGGAGAAAATACTGCAAAAATCCAAGTAGCAAATTCTGATGCTGATAGAAGAGCGCGAGAAGCGGAAGCGGAAAAAATCGCAAATGCTTCTGAGAAAGTTCAAGCAGCACAAGCATTAGAGGAAGCTTATGCAGCGGAGAAAATCGCTGAAGAAGCCAGAGCAAAACGAAAGGAAGCTGAGCAAGGAGCAGATATTATCGTTCCAGCAAGAATTTCTAAACAGAAAATTGAAATTGATGCAGAGGCATTAGCAGAACAAATTAGAAGAATTGCAAAAGGAGAAGCAGATGCAATATTCTTAAAGAAAGAAGCAGAAGCCAAAGGACTTTATGAAATACTAACCAAGCAAGCACAAGGTTTAGATATGATTGTAAAAGCAGCTGGGAACAACTCAAAAGATGCTGTTTTGTTATTAATTGCAGATAAATTACCTGAATTAGTTAAAACACAAGCTGAGGCGATTAAAAACATCAAAATTGACAAAATTACTGTTTGGGAAAATGGTGGAGGAAAAGATGGAAAAACAGCTACTTCTAACTTTATTTCGGGAATGTATAAAGCTGTTCCGCCATTACAGGAAATGTTTAATATGGCAGGAATGCAATTACCGAACTACTTAAAAGGTGAAGAATTGGAAGACGCTGATGATAATTCAAACAAGAAGGCTGATGTTAAAGATGATAAACCAAAAGGAGATACTTCTAAATAATAGACTATAATTTTACATTTTAAAACCTCGTCAATTGGCGAGGTTTTATTATTTCACATTATCACAAATCATGACAGAACTCGAAAAATATATTGAAGCCAGTTTTGGAATTCTCGAAAAAGACGATTTAAACAAAATAAGCTCACTTTTTGAGTATAATAAGTTGAAAAAGAGTGATTTTCTATTAGAATCAGGTAAGAAGTGCAGTAAACTCAGTTTTGTTCAATCTGGATTATTACGCATGTTCGCATTAGTGGATGGAAATGAAGTAACGCAATGGATCTCCACAAAAGGATATTTTTCAACTGATTTGGCGAGTTTTATTTATGAGGAATCTTCTCGACTCTCTATTCAAGCTTTGGTAGACACAGAAGTGTTTTCTATTACCAAAGAAAATTATGATAAAATTGGAGAAATTGTTTCCCAATGGCACTCCTTGGAAAAGCAGTTTTTGATTAATTGTTTCATCACTTTAGAAGACCGTGTTTTTAGTCATTTATCAATGTCGGCAGAACAGAGGTATAAAATGTTTTTTGAATCAAATAAAGCGTTATTTAATGAAGTTCCGCTGCAATATATTGCTTCGATGTTAGGAATGACACCAGAGACTTTTAGTAGAATTAGAAAAAAAACAACTTTATAAATTTGGCTTAATTCTAACAATCAATACTTTTTATTGGTCTCAGAAATAGTTAAAACTATACATTTTAGTGCAGTTGGCTTTAGCTTCTAAAAATTTTTATATCAAACAATAGATTTTAGATGTTAGACAGAAGACAGAAGACTGAAAAATGTCTAATGTCTAACCTCTAACCTCTAAAATCTAGATATTTAGTAGAATTAGAAAAAAACAACTTTTATAAATTCGGCTTAATTCTAACAATCAATACTTTTTATTGGTCTCAGAAATAGTTAAAACTATGCACTTTAGTGCAGTTGGCTTTAGCTTCTAAAAATTTTCATATCAAACAATAGATTTTAGATGTTAGACAGAAGACAGAAGACAGAAGACAGAAGACAGAAAAATGTCTAATGTCTAACCTCTAACCTCTAAAATCTAGATATTTAGTAGAATTAGAAAAAAACAACTTTTATAAATTCGGCTTAATTCTAACAATCAATACTTTTTATTGGTCTCAGAAATAGTTAAAACTATACACTTTAGTGCAGCTAGCTTTAGCTTCTAAAAATTTTCATATCAAACAATAGATTTTAGAAGTTAGACAAAAGACAGAAGACTAAAAATGTCTAATGTCTAAACTCTAACCTCTAAAATCTAGATATCTTGATATTTGTCAAGAGGAAAGTTACTATCCTTCTAGATCTTTGTGATGTAATAAATCAAAACAAAATCAAATGACAAAAGAGATTAAAACAGAGATTGTAATTAATTCAAGTAAAGAGAGAATCTGGGAAGTACTTACTAATTTTAAAGAATATCCTGTTTGGAACCCTTTTATTCAATCGATCACTGGAAAAATTGAAATAGGAGAAAAGCTAAAAGTGAAAATAGTTCCACCTAATTCAAAGGGAATGATTTTTAATCCTACAGTTTTGGCACTAGAAAAAGGTACAAAGCTCTGTTGGTTGGGAAATTTTTTATTTAAAGGATTGTTTGATGGAACACATCAGTTTGAACTAATTGACAATGGAGATGGATCCACAACTTTCTTACATAATGAGGTTTTTAAAGGTTTTTTATTGCTTTTCTTGGGTAAAAACTTCGAATTAAACACAAAATATGGATTTATCTTAATGAATGAAAATCTTAAAAAGAAATTAGAAAACAACGATTAGCTTTAAAAAACGATTAGCTTTGTTAACAATTTATGTGCTTTTTGTACATTATAGCAATGCTAAGCTATACTAAACTAACACTTATAATTATGAATCAGACGATAACCCCTCGTGAAAGCGATCGCTTAATCAAAACACTTAAAGAAAGATTTGAAAAAAATTTAATGAGACACGAGTCATTAAAATGGGAGAATATATTAGAAAAATTAAAGACGAATCCAGAAAAAATGTGGTCTCTTCATAAAATGGAGGAAACAGGCGGTGAACCTGATGTGATTGATTATGATTCCCAAACAGATACCTACTATTTTTACGACTGTTCAATTGAAAGCCCAAAAGGACGCAGAAGCTTATGTTATGACAAGGAAGCATGGCTTTCTAGACCTAAAGCAAAACCTAAAAATAATATTGTGGATGTTGCCGAAGAGATGGGAATTGATATCCTTGACCATATCGGATACAGGAGACTTCAAGAATTTGGGACCTTCGATTCCAAAACTTCTAGTTGGTTAAAAACACCTGAGAGAATAAGAAAACTAGGGGGTGCGATTTTTGGTGACTATAGATATGATGAAGTTTTTATCTATCACAACAGTGCAATATCTTATTATATTTCTAGGGGATTTAGAGGAGTTTTGAAGTTATAGAAGACGCTTGATTATCTCTTTTAATTATCATTTTTTGAATGAATAGATTACTTGGGATGGTAATTAATGCACCTTCTTTATTTCTAACTGTAACAAAGAAAATACCCACATCGCTAATTCTCCCTAGAACAGGGTGATCTACATCAAATATTTCAATTTCGTCACCAATTTTTGCGGGGTGATTGAAGAAAATAATCAACGTAGCAGTAATGTTTGATATAATAGACCATTGCGCGAAAAAAGCAATTCCCAATACAGTAAGTAGTGAGGTAATGAAGAACATTAGTTCTGATTGTTCAACTCCCCAGATGAGCAATAGAAAAGTTAAGGTTATTGTAATCAACATCAGTTGAATGATTTTCTTAATGATCTTTACACGTGTTTTTGATTTTGAGAATTTTAATGCTGCTTTATTCGTTGCTTTTTTTGTGATATACTTTAAAATAAAGTAAGCAACAAGAAGAACAATAGTTTCAATAATATGTAAAGTATATAATTCCATTTTTGATCATTTATTAAAAACAAAGGTAATTTATTTAAACGAATCAAAACAAAAAAGTCACTCCCAAAGGAGTGACTTTTTATTAAAAACACTACTACTAATTATAATTCACTACTATTATATCTTATTCTTTAGGCTTGACCATCCGCCGCCATTGTAAACTTCAAAACCCGCATTTTTTAAAATGTTTTTAGCACTTCCACTACGCATTCCTGACATACAACAGGTGATGATTACTTGGTCTTTTTTTAAACCTTTCATTTTGCTATTTAACTCTTGTAAAGGAATGTTTTTAGAACCTTTGATATGGCCGCTTTTGAATTCTCCTGGGTTACGCACATCAAGGATGAGCGCTCCATTTTTCTTCAATTCAGCTAAATCAACTTTAGGTCCTCCTCCAAACAATCTACTTAAAAATCCCATAACTATTATTGTTGTGCCATTTGATAATTTACTTCCATCCAGCCACCGCCGTTTTCACATTCGATGCCATTTGCTTTCAAAAACTGAACTGCTTGTCCACTTCTATTTCCTGATGCACAACAAAGAATAGGGTTATCCATAGCCTTAAATTCATCTAAACGATCAGGAACCTCTTGTAAAGGAATATTTATGCTTCCTGCAACATTTCCACCCATGAATTCCATTTCTGAACGTACATCTATAACCTTTCTATTATTGCTCATTGTTTTTGTTTTAAGTTTCAATTACAGTGCAAATTTACAAACAGATGAGCGTTTTCACCGTTACATTTGTCACATAAAATATTGAGAGATGAAATTAATGAATAATCTTAAATACAGTCACAGAGTGACGACATATTAATAGGGGTGGACGTGAGTCCATCCGATAGAACCACACAAATCTATAATCCCAAAAAAAAACCGACGTAATTGCATGCAATTATGTCGGTTTTTTTTTGGGATTATTTTATCACTATTTTTTATACCAAGGATTTACATTCTTGGCTATTAATGTGTCGCTCCTGTGGAGCTGATTAATTTATCATCTTAAAATTCACATACTTCTCTAATACCTCCGGAATTTCAATTCCTTCTGGCGTTTGATAATTCTCAAGCAACGCAGCCAAAATTCTTGGTAATGCCAAAGCACTTCCATTTAAAGTGTGACACAATTGTGTTTTCTTACTTTCATTTCTGAAACGCAATTTTAAACGGTTGGCTTGGAAAGTTTCGAATAATGAAACAGAACTCACTTCTAACCATTTTTCTTGAGCCGCTGAAAATACTTCAAAATCATAAGTGATCGCAGATGTAAATCCTAAATCACCACCACAAAGACGTAAAACACGGTATTGTAAACCTAGTTTTTCAAGTAAACCTTTTACGTGGTTTACCATTTCTTCCAATGCTTTCTCAGAACGGTCTGGATGCTCGATACGCACCAATTCAACTTTATCAAATTGATGTAAACGATTTAAGCCACGCACATCACTTCCATAAGATCCTGCTTCCCTTCTAAAGTTTGGCGTGTATCCTGTCATTTTGATTGAGAAATTTTCATCTGGAAGAATGACATCTCGGTAAATATTTGTTAAAGGAACTTCAGAGGTAGGAATCAAATACAAATTGTCCTTTGCATCATGATACATTTGACCTTCTTTGTCTGGCAATTGTCCAGTTCCAATTCCACTTGCTTCGTTCACCATTAATGGCGGAATATATTCAGTATAACCTGCTTTATCTGCTTCAGCTAAAAAGAAGTTAATTAAAGCACGTTGAATTTTTGCCCCTTTTCCTTTATAGAATGGAAATCCTGCTCCTGTAACTTTAACACCCAACTCAAAGTCGATGATGTCATATTTTTTAGCCAATTCCCAATGCGGTAATGGTGTTCCAGAAAACTGAACTTTTTGTCCTACTTCTTCTACTGTTACGTTATCATTTTCAGATTTACCTGAAGGAACTATTGCCAATGGAACGTTAGGAACTTCGTAAAGTAATACCTGAATTTTATCCTCTAATTGACTTACCTCATCCTTGAGCGTTTGCTCTTGTTTTTTAAGTTTAGCAGTTTGTTCTTTGGCAGCATTCGCTTCCTCTGTTTTTCCTGCTCCCATTAGTTTTCCAATCTCTTTTGAGATCTTATTACTGTCGGATTGAACTGATTCTAATTCAGATTTTTTAGCACGCCATGACTCATCAAGTGATGTTATTTCATTCAACTGTGCGCTGAAATCTACGCCTCGTTTCTGTAATCCTTCAATCAGGATGTCTTTCTCTGCTCTAATCCTTGTAATTTCCAACATAATGTATCAATTTTAGAAAGGGCAAATTTAATAGTATTTGCTTGAATAGAGCTTTATAGTTTAAGATTTCTTTTATCAATGATTTTGATGTGAAAATTGAAATAAATAAACAAGAGATTCTAGGTGAGAATCAATTCATTTTATTAAAATAAGGCATTGAAGCTTGGGTTTTTATGGGCTTAAAAACTTGTCTTGTTTTTGTCTCACCACTAATAAAGACACTTTGCTTATTCTTTTTATATTTGATTCATCATGTACTTTTTACGTGAGTGAACGTCTATTGTTTGATGTTGTGTTTTATCTAAACTATTTTATGAAATCTAATTTCAAAAAAATATTATTTCAGTTGTGTGTGTTCATTGTTTGTGCAAATTATGCACAATCTCAATGTGCTCAATTTACTGGACCAAACCTTGGAAATGACACTATTCTTTGTCCGGGAAACACACTTCAATTTGATTTGTCGGGATTACAAAATAATCCAACAATTACATGGGATAACGGAACAAATACGGCAATTCGTACAGTTTCTTCTTCGGGAACTTACTTTGTAGAAACAAAATATTTGTCTAATAGTGTGGTTTTAAATGGTGATTTCACCCAAGGGAATACAGGATTTAGTACAGCTTATATTGTGGGAACAGGAGGGGCTTTTGGACAATTGTCGAACCAAGGAACTTATGCTGTAAATACTTCTCCGAGTAATGTGCACAATAATTTTAGTTTTTGTGGAGATCACACAACAGGAACAGGGAATATGATGATTGTGAACGGAGCAAATATTCCTGGAACGAGTGTTTGGTGTCAAACAGTAAATGTCTCTCCAAATACTGATTATGAATTTAGTACTTGGGTAGCTAATGCTTTGAATGATCTAAATGTGGCGCAACTTCGGTTTACTATTAATGGAATAAATATAGGAGTACCTTTTTCTGCTGGAGTGACAGGCTGTACTTGGAATCAATTTTTTGCGGTTTGGAATTCAGGAACCTCAACAACTGCTAATATTTGTATTACTAACTTAAATAATACTGGAGGAGGAAACGATTTTGCATTAGACGATATTTCTTTTGCACCGATTTGTATTTTTAATGATACAATTGATGTAAGTTATAACGCTAGTCCGGTTTTTACATTGCCAACAATTCTTGATGAATGTTCTGGCTCTACTTTAACATTGGATGCTGAAAACCCAGGTTTTGATTTCGATTGGATAACTGGAGAAACTACCCAAACTATCCAAGTTGATACTTCAGGAACTTTTACTGTGAGTGTTTCAGATAGCGGATATTGTGAGGATGAACAAGATTTTATTGTCACATTTCATGAACCTCCAAACGCTGGCATGGATGACTCGTTTTCTTTTTGTGATACGGATCTAAATGTTGATTTATTTAGTTTATTAGATCCTTCAATTTCTACATCAGGAGCATGGTATACTGAACTTGGGATATTGATAAATGGCGGACAATTAGATATTAGCCAATTGTCAGGGATTAATAATTATGAATATGTCTTAACCAGTACATTTTGTCCATTAGATACTGCTGTTTTTGAACTAGACATCAAGGTTTTTAAAAGCGCAGGAAATGATATTTCTGAACGTTTTTGTAGTGATGGAACAACAAATTTAAATAACTTTTTAACCGTCAATAATGCTGGTGTTTGGTCTTCCTTGGATGGGTTGTCAAATTCAATATTTAATCCTTCATCTGGAATTTTACAGTTAGATAATTTATCGAAAAATAGCTATAATTTCCAATTTGTGGTCAGCAATGATTTTCCGTGTGAAGCAGATACAGCATTTGTAAGTATAGAGTTAAGTGAAATAGCAGATATTCAATTCTCTGCTAATTTATATGAAGGTTGTAGTCCATTAACTGTTGATTTTATGGATTTAACAGTTGTGAATGGAAGTACAGATTATACTTGGTTTGTTGATGGAAACCAAGTGGGAGTCAACAACACCATGAGTTATACTTTTGAAGAAGTGAAATGTTATAACATCGGTTTAAGAATTGTAACAGACAATTTTTGTACCTCAAGTTTGACCGAAAACAAGCTTATTTGTATTAACCTAGATCCTGTTGCGGCTTTTGATTTTAAACCAAAAAGTATATTTTCTGATAACCCTGTAGTTAATTTTGAAAATCAATCGGAGTTGAACGCTCAAAATCAATGGAATTTTGCTGGATTAGGTCAAAGCACAGAAGCTCATCCAATTTTCACTTTTCCGTTTGGTAAAGAAAGCAACTATGAGGTTAAGTTAATCGTTACTTCGGATAAAGGCTGTATTGACTCAACAACGAGAATTGTTCCAGTAAAAGACCAAACAATTTTTTATGTGCCCAATGCTTTTACGCCAAATGGTGATGACAATAACAATGTTTTTCTTCCAATAATGACTGTCGGAGTAGATCCGCAGCAGTATAAGTTTGAAGTATATAATCGTTGGGGAGAAAAAATATTTGAATCAAATGATTACAGTGTAGGTTGGGATGGAACTTATGGGAGTCAAATAGTAAAAGCAGGTATGTATTCTTGGAAGATAACTTTCAATGAATTAAAAAATGAAAATGTAGTTATAAAGACGGGGACTGTTGTTTTGATAAGATAGAAACCAATTGATCATTTATAATTGTCAATTACGAATTCGGTGATTTTTTACAAGGACTTACTTTTTAGTTTCAATATTTTAGATAACTTTCAGAAGTTACGAATCTGCATTTTGAATTTATTGATAAAGCTTTAATTCAATTGTTTAATTAAAAAGTTGCGAAATCGTAATTGACTATCAATTTTACATTAAAAAAGAGATGAGGTTTTGAGGCAAAAAAGATTATTATTGATATTGTTCTATATCTTTTATTTGGTATCCAATTCACATGCAATTACGCAAGAAAGTGAAGAAATCACCAATTTATCAGCTTTAGAAAAGACTGAACAACCAAGTATTCATAAAGAGAAAGAACTTTTAGACTTCATAAAAGTAGGAAACAAAGATGTCTTTGAAAGTAATAACGCATACGTAAGTTTCATTACTAAAAAAGCAGCATTATTTAAAGGTTCAAACACCATCGTTTATGCAGAAATTTGTTTTGAAATAGCCAAGAAACTCACTAAGGACAATGAACCTTATCAAGCTTATGAGTATTTAGATGTTGTGAGTAATATTTTAAAAGAGAACGATATTTCAGAAATTTCTTTTGCAGCTGAGTTTTATGAAATGAAAGGAACCTATTTCTATAATTTCAGAAGATATGAAGAAGCTCATGAACTACTTTTAAAAGCTTTGAATATGAAAGGCGTAGATGATCCTTTAAAAATTAATGTAATCAATACGCTGGGTTTAATTCATAAAAGGCTAAATGATGTAGATTCCTCAATTTATTATTTTGATAAAGGGCTAGAACTCGCATCCAAAATCCAGAATAATGAATGGATAGGTATCATAACTGGGAACTTGGGATATATTTATTATTCAGCTAAAGACACGGTTAGGGCCAAAGAGTGTTTGATTTTAGACAAAGACTTGAGTCTTAAAAACAATCAAAATGAAAGTGCATTAAATGCACTAACGCTACTTATACAAATAGAGTTAAATGGAGGGCGTTTTGATTTTGTTGAAACCTATATGAAAACCCTTGATTCTTTGATTCCTCAAGTGACTGACTATTATTCGGTAATGCGCTATCATTATATAAAAACAATTTACTGGGAACATCTTAAAGAGTATAAATTGGCTTATGAATCTTATCAACAAAGTGTTTTATATAAAGATTCATCAGGAAGGGAATACGATCAATTGAATCTTCAAAACATGATTTTTCAAATAAAATTTCAGAAAAATAGAAATGAGTCTGAATTAATAATTGAAAAAGAGAAACGAACAGGTCAACTCTATTATGGAATTGCAATTATATTATCTGTGATCATTTTAGCTTGTATTTACATCATTTATTTGATGCGAAAAAGGAAAATTTATGAGCATAAAATTTTAGAATTAGAAAAAGAAAAAATACGAACTGAGCTTAAAAAGAATGAGGAAGAGTTGAATAAGATTTTAGAAAACTTAGTTGTGAAAAACGATATTATTGACACCTTAAATCAGGAGATTAATAAAAGAGAAGTATCGGATGAAAATCTCACTTTGCAAAAAGAGAAAGAAGTTATATATGAGAAAATCAACACTTTTACATTACTGACAGAAAATGATTTATTGGAGTTTAAACATTTATTCGATAAAATACATCCTAGTTTTTATGATTCTTTGATACAAAAACAAGATGATTTAACAAATTCTGAGACAAGATTGGCTATGCTAATCAAGTTGAATCTTTCAAGTCTTGAAATGTCTAGAATTTTAGGAATATCTCAAGATTCAGTGCGGAAATCTAATTTAAGACTGAGAAAAAAACTCTCGATAGAGTCTCAAAAGGAATTAATTCAATTTATAAAAACCGTTTAATCCAACTCAATCTTTAAGAACTGAAAGGTATAGTTGATTTTTAATTCCTAGTTGTCCTGTTTTTGTCTCGCTAAATTTTCGCTATATAAAAGCGCTGTAGTTATTTTTGGTTTAATATTAATTATTAAACACGCAATATGAAACTTAAACATTATTCACTCATCATTTTTATTTCAGCGCTCTTTTTTAATAGTGCCCAATCACAAGTTTATGAAACCTCCTTGGATCAAGGAACAGGTCAGAACGCCAATATTCCAGTATATTCATATTATGGCTATAGTTATAGTCAAAGTATTTACTTAGCCTCAGAATTTTTACCCGCAGTTCAAGGTGTTCCAACTGAAATAAGCAAATTAAGTTTTTTAAATGTGTCGGGAAACGTTGTTAGCACTGATAATTGGACAATTTTAATTGGACAAACGAGTAAAACAGCTTTTCAAGATGGAAATGATTGGGAAGCTTTTGCTAATCTAGAAACGCTTTATAACGGAACGGTTACTGCAAATGGTGCAAATGGATGGATGGAAATAGAATTAGATTCTACTTTTTTATGGGATGGCGTTTCTAATATTGTAGTAGGAGTCCGTGATCAGTCTCCTGGTTATACCGGTAGCCAAATTCAATGGGGTACATACCCTGTTACAGGAAATCGTTCTATGAGAACCTATAATGATTTTAACATTCCTAGTTTACAAACTCCACCGGTGGCACAAAATTTATATCAAAGTGTACCAAAAATTAAATTTCAACACATCAATTATGTTGACTGTCAAAGTCAAGCTTTTACAGGACCTTATAATATGACATTAGCACAATCTTCGCTTTGTGATAATGAGTTGTTTAATGGAACTTTTGATGAATTGTTTTATGTTAATGGATTAGCATATCAATGGCAAAAACTAGACAATGGTAATTGGGTTGATTTCGCAAATTCAGATTCAACATATTACGAGTCTAGTTTGGCTCAAACGACTGATATTAGAGTAAAAGCAACATGTTTAGCTAATAATACTGAAATCCTAACGGGAGTGGAGACAATAACAGTTAGTTCTGCGCCACCTTTAACCGTGAATTTTCAAGATATCGCATTCTGTGGAGGTAATCCTGCTGCTATAATGGCTAGTGGTGCAAATACATATTCTTGGTCACCAAGTGCTGGATTATCAAATTCTAATACTGCAGTTGTTACTGCCTCTCCTACTGATGTTACAACGTATGAAGTGACAGGAACTTCAATAAACGGATGTACAGCCGTTGAAACAGTAATAGTAAGTCCTATTGATAAAGTAATTACAGATTTCACTTACAATGCGAGTGGTTTATGCAGTGCTCCAGCGATTATTAATTTTGAAGTTATAAATCTACCAAGTTTAGCAGGTACAGCTGCTTGGGAATATACTTTCTTGGATGAAAACAACGTTACATTAGCTGCTTGGGGTACTAATAATACTTATGCAATTAATGCTCCAGTAGATTCAGTTTATAAAATCAAATATAAAATCAGATCAACTGAGTGTTCTTCTGTTGAAAATGAATCTACAGTTAAAACTATAACTGTTGGTTTCGGTACAGAAGTAAATGTAGTAGATTACAACTGTGTAAATTTGGGTGGATCAATTCAAGCAATTAATGATTTCGGTCAAAGTACTGGTTCAATAATTTTCGAAAATGATTTTTCTGATCCTTCTAATACAGGAGACCTTGTTGTTGTAGGAAACACAAGTTTGACAAATGGAATGGCTGTAATTACACCTTCTGCAACTGGAAATAATGGATCTTTGGTTATTTCACCAACGAATCAAGTTTTAGGAAGTGATAATTCAATGCAAATCTCTTTTGACCTGACAGTTGATTTACCAATTAACACATACGGAACAGGTGGAGCAGATGGTATTGCTTATTCTTTTGCAGATGACATTAGTGTTTCGAACAGTAACATAAATAATGGACGTGGTTCTAAATTAAGATTGAGCTTTGATTCTGCTAATAACGGCTCGAATTCAGCAGGTATTTATTTAGTTTATGGAAAACAAAATACTAATGCTCCTGCTCCTGGAGATCTGACAACATTAGCTTATAATACCGATCTGAGTAGTTGGAAAAATCAAACTGATGTTCCTGTTGATATTAGTATTGAAAATGGCGCACTTTCTTTGATGGTGAATGGTGTTCTTATTTTCGATAATGTTGCATTGCCTGGTGCTTATATAACTGAAGATATTAGCAATTGGAAACATTGTTTTAGTGCTCAAACGGGTGGTGATGCAAATAGACATGCGCTTAAAAACTTAAAAATCTCTGCTGGACAATATGAGTTTGGTATTACAACATCTTCAACAAATCAACCAACGCAATGGCAAGCAGGTAAGGAATTTGATAGTTTAGCTCCTGGAACTTACTATTTGTGGATGAGAAAGGATTCTACAAGTAACTGTCAGAAAATGGTTCAGACTATTGTTTTAAATAGCACTAATCCAATTGTAGACTTAGGAGGTGATTATACAATTTGTGAAGGTGATTCTGTAGTTTTAGATGCTGGAAATGTAACTTCAACTTTTGTATGGAATGGGACAAGTGTTACGACACAAACTTATGCTGTTAATCAGTCAGGTGCTTATGTTGTTCAAGTAACCGATACATTGGGATGTACAGGTTTGGGTTCAACAATAGTTACTGTAAATGACGTTCCAAATGTGGGAATGTTAGAAGTAGTTTATCATCCATCTGGCGTTACGCTATTCAATGTACAAAATGCTCAAAATGGGTATACTTACGCTTGGGACTTTGGAGATGGAAATACCGATTCAAATACATCAGGAAACATAAGTCATATTTACGATGATAAAGGAGTGTATACAGCTACGGTTGTTGTTTCAAACGATTGTGGAGATACAACCATTACAAATTCAGTGAATATTACGACAACTGTTGGTCTAACAGATGAAAACAGCGAAGAAGCTTTGAGAATTTATCCTAATCCAAGTAGCGATTTTATCACTATCGAATTAGGGAATACTGCTAAAGCAAATGTTGTAATATTTGATGTAAACGGAAAAGTTGTTTCTGATTTAGGAGAAATTAATTCAACTGTGAAATTAGATGTAAACAATTGGAGTAAAGGTGTATTCTTTGCTCATATTACAGATGCAAATAAAAATGAAGTTGTAAAACTGATTGTTCAATAAATTTTTAAAAGTGGTGGATGCATTTCATCCATCACTTTTTTTATACTTTAGATTATGAAACTAAAGCTGATTATGTTTATCGAGATGCCTTTACTTTCAATAGTTTAAACTGTTTTTTATTAGTTAGAATTTGGCATATTAATGTGAAAAGTAAAACAACTATTTAGCCTTTCATCTCGTCTAACAATAACTATTAAATTAATTTTAATAACCAGATATTTTAAAAATTATGAAATCAATATTCCTTTTAGTCGCCCTATTGTTTTGTGTTTTTACACTGCAAGCCCAAAGTCCTTGTAACATTAACTTCTCTATCGGAAATGATTCAACATTACTTTGTGGTCAAACGTATACACTTCAAGCCAATCAAGGACTAGATAGTTATGCTTGGAGTACAGGATCTTCTCAGTCTTCAATTACAGTTTCTACCTCAGGAACATATAGCTGTTTTGCGACTGATTTGGGACCAGAAATAGTAGTAAATGGAGATTTTTCAGCAGGAAATACTGGTTTTACAACTGGTTATACACTTGGAACGGGAGGCTTTTATGGGCTTTTGTCAAATGCGGGAACTTATGCCATAAATACTTCACCGAATAATGTTCACAATAATTTTAGTGTGTGTTCTGACCATACAACAGCAGGAACAGGTAACATGATGATTGTTAACGGTGCAAATACTGCAGGAACAAATGTTTGGTGTCAGACTGTAAATGTCTCCCCCAATACGAACTATCAGTTTAGTACTTGGGCAGCCAATGCTTTAAATGATCCAAATGTTGCACAACTTCAATTTTCTATAAACGGAACCACATTAGGAACACCATTTTCAACGGCAACGAATGCATGTACATGGAATCAATTTTTTGAAGTATGGAATTCTGGAGCCAATACATCAATTGATATTTGTATAACTAATTTGAATAGTTCTGGAGGTGGAAATGACTTTTCAATTGATGATATCTCTTTTCGACCAGTTTGTACTTATACTGATCAAGTTACTGTTACAATTCCACCAAATCCTGTAACTCAAACAAGTCCAGCACAAACCATTTGTGAGGGAGATAATGTTGATATTACAGCAAGCTCTGTGTCTTCAAATATGACTTATACTTGGACGCCAGGTGGAGTGGGAGCTACAATTAATGTTTCTCCAACTTCAACAACGACTTATACTGTAGTGGGAGAAGATGCAAACGGTTGTATATCGAACACAGGAACGGTTGTCGTAAATGTTAATCCTTTACCGGTTCTTACATTTGAAGGTGATTCGGTAATATGTGAGGGTACAGCAGGATTAATTAAAGTTATTTCTTCAATTCCACAAACAGATTTTTTATGGACAAATAATAATTTAACATTGGCTACAATCACAGTTTCGCCAAGTACAACAACAATTTATGAAGTAACAGCAACCAGTCCACAAGGATGTGTAGCAACAGCTGAATTTGAAATGACTGTACTGGAGGAATTAGAAGTTGAAATTGAAGGAAATATCGTTTTTTGTGAGGGCGATCAAAACAGTTTACAAGCCATTTCTAATCTAACAGAAACAGATTTTTTATGGTTACCAAGAAACGAAACAACTCCAGTTTTAAGTACTACCATTGCTGATATTGGCTGGGTATATCTTGAAGGAACACATCCAGTTTGTGGATCGGAAATAGATTCCATTCAACTCGTTTTAGGGGAAAAACCACTTGTTTCTGTACCAGACAGTGTGAACTTATGCTTAGGTGATGAAGCAAACGTAGTGGCTGTTTCTTCAATTCCCAATTCTGAATTCACATGGTTTCCTGGTAATTTGATTGGGGCGAGTCAGATGTTGTCACCTTCAGAATCTAGCTACTTTTATGTACAAGCAAATGTAGGAGGATGTAAATCAGATTTAGATTCTGTTTTTATCTCAGTGAATCCTAATTGTGATGTTGAAGTACCCAACGTTTTTACACCAAATTCTGATGGAATTAACGATTATTTTAAACTGATCTCCTTCGAAGGAATTCAACAACTAGAATGTGTGATCGTAAATCGCTGGGGAAATTTAGTTCGTGAATTTAATACTCCTGATTTCAAATGGGATGGTAAAGATAAAAACGGAAATACTATTTCTGATGGAACATATTTCTATGTCATAAAAGCCAAAACAATTACTGGCGAAGATGTTGATAAATCTGGATTCGTTCAGTTAATTTCGAAGTAATGATTAATGTTTAAGGTTTAATGGTTAACGCGATTTGCGCTGGGCTTATTATTCTGATAAGACCAACTCGTTAAACATCAAGCCTCTATCGGATAATAATTTACCATTAAACATTAAAAACAACCCTCGTTAAACATTAATAATTAACCATTAAACATTAAATCACTCGTGTCTACGAATCAAAACCTTCGTCGGGAAATAAGAAACAATCAGTCCTAAAACAGTCACTGATGAAATAATCATAAATGCATCAGACCAAGTGGTCACCATCGGGAAACTTTCTCCAGGTGCGCTTGGCATTGCTACTAAGCCGAGATAGATTTGTGAGAAGGTCACAAAATAACCGATTATTAATCCGAAAACAATTCCTCTTCCCACAATCATTAATCCTTCAAAGAAGAAGATGTTGAAAATGGTGCTTTTTGTTGCTCCTAATCCATAAAGTGTGGTAATGTCTGACTTTTTCTCAACAAAAAGCATCGCAATAGAAGCAATGAGATTGAAAGAAGCCAGAATAAAAATAAACACCAAAATGAAGTAAACTATTAGGCGTTCGGATTGACTTGTTTTGAAAATCAACTCATTCTTTTCAAAGTTAGTTTTTACTTCAAAATCATCTCCTACAACATTTTGGATCTCCTTTTTGACCGAATTCAGGTTGTAATCGTCATTCACATCAACATACATTGCCGTAATGTCTTCGCCGTATTCTAACAGCTCATTGGCCAATTCATAAGGAATAACGGCCTTTTCAGCGTTGACTTCTCTGTTGAAATTCATGCGAGAGGAAACACTAACAACACGCACATTCAATGGGTTTTTTCCTGGGCGTAGTTTTGCTTCTCGTAAAGGAACATTAAACGTGATTTGTTCTTGAATATGATCAGACATTGGAATGTAACCGCCCAATTTATCTAACAAATATGCTCCAAAAATGGCTTGCGGTTTATTGTTGATATACAAAGTTGGAATACCATCCACAAGGTGGTCTTTCATCTTCGACATCGTTAAAAAACTGGTATCTACCCCAACCATTTCAGCATGAACCCATTTGTCTTCATGTTTTAAAATGATGACTTCCTCAATGGCACGCGATGTATTTTGAACACCTTCAACCGCCTTAATTTTCTCTAAATCTATAAAGCCTTGATTGAAGGTTTTTGCTTTTGCAGAACGAATACTGATCGATGGATCAAAATCGCTGTACAATTTAATAACCATTTGCTCAATTCCATTAAATGCCGAAAGTAAAATCACCAAAGCAGCAGTAGAAATAGCAATTCCTACAACACTAATCATAGTGATGAGGTTAATTACATTTCGAGATTTTTTAGCTTTAAAGTACCTTCGTGCTATGAATCGAGCAACATTCATAGACTTATTTCTTTAACAATTCGTCGATTTTTTCAGCGTAATCCAATGAATCATCAATGAAGAATTCTAAATCAGGAATATGACGCATATCTTTTAATCTTCTTCCAACGTCACCACGAATTTTTCCTTTGTTAATCTGTATGTTTTGCAATACCTCCTCCTTCGGTGGACCAGCAAAAATACTTAAATATACACGAGCCAAGCTCAAATCCGGAGTTACACGAACCACAGTTGCTGTAACCATTGCTCCCATGCACAATTCGCGCGCATTCTGTTGGAAAACTTTAGAAACTTCCTCCTGAATGACTTTCTCAATTTTGTTTTGTCTTATTGTACCCATAGTGCAAAAGTAGTGATAATTTAGATATTGTATAGACGTATTTTATACCTCCGTGCTGTATTTGAATAAATATTGATACTGTATATATTAGAAGTGAAATCAAGTTTAAATTATAATTTGGAATTATCAAATATGTAAAGTACATTTGTCATTAAGAATAGTAAGCTTTACATTTAATATTAAATTATGAATTCTTCACAAAATAATTTACGTTTATTTCCTAGATATTTCAATAAAATTGGATTAGGAATAATTTTAGGAATTATCGTTTTTATGTTGCTTTCTTTTTTTGAAATATTCTTCATCGACAAGGAAGTTGCAAAGACGATCACAAAAACACTTTTCCTAATTTCATTGTTGATTTTTTCAATTACCAGAAGTAAAATTGAAGATGAGTTAACTGTTGCAATTAGATTAAAAGCTTTTGCCGCTTCATTCATTTTTGGTGTAATGATTGTCATAGTTGATCCATTTGTAAATCTAGTTTTTGAAGGTGTATTTCTCTTAGAAAAGGGAGCTGTAGAACTTCTAATTAGCATGCTTTTATTTTATTTTTTTATGGTTTTTCTTATGAAAAAAAACAGATAGTGAAAAATACAATTAAAATAGAAAGAGCAATAAAATATTTAACGCAAGAAGCACTAGCCAATGAAATTGGTGTTTCCAGACAAACCATTAATTCAATTGAAACAAATAGATATGTTCCATCAACATTGCTTGCTTTGAAACTTTCTAAAGTGTTTGATAAGTCGGTGAATGATATTTTTGAATTAGAGGAAAACGATTGAAGCTAAACGTCTAAACTGTCCGGGCTCTTTTTCTAGCCTAATCATTGTCCATTTAAACTTGAAAAAATCCTATATTTGCGATGAATGAAACAATTATCAACGATATTCAGAGCGACATTTATTTACAAAGCTAGAGCAATAGCTACTATTGTTTTTAACTTCTTATATGTCATTTTCAATCTTCTTTCATTGGTGCTTTTTGTACCTTTTTTACAAGTTATTTTCCCTTCTGAAGAAGTTGAAATAGTGAGTAAGCCAATTTTAGAAAACGACGGGATTTCAGCTTATATTGAGTTTTTAAGTAATTATTACAATTATTTCATGACTTCAATGGCGCAAAATGATCCAAAACATGCTTTGTTTTTTGTTTGTGTAACTGTCGTGATTGCGTTTTTCTTTAAAAGTTTATTCCGTTACCTGGCCATTTACCATCAATCCCAATTAAGAATGGCAGTGGTAAGAGATTACCGTGATCAACTCTTTAAAAAATCAATGGGATTGCCAATTTCATTCTTTACAGAAGAGAAAAAAGGAGATTTGATGTCACGAATGAATAACGATGTCAATGAAATCGAAGTTGCAGTTGTAGCTGTTTTAGAATTGATTTTTAGAGATCCTTTATCTGTGATCATTACGGTAAGTGTATTGGTTTATTGGAGTCCAGCTTTAACGCTTTTCTCTTTTATTTTATTACCCGTTTCTGCATTAATCATTACTCAAATTGGGAAAAGTTTAAAAAGAACAGCCAGTAAAGGACAAAAGCAATTGGGTGTCTTATTTTCATTTTTAGATGAATATCTTGGTGGAATTAGAATTGTAAAAGCATTCAACGCAACCGAAGAATCAGTTAGAAAATTTGCAGCAATCAATTTACATCATCAAAGATTAACTACGCGAGCATTTAGAAAAAGAGATGTTTCTTCCCCATTAAATGAATTTTTGGGTGCCTTAGTTATGATTGGTATTGTTTGGTATGGTGGTTCAATGATTCTTGATGGAGCAGCTGGAGATGGCTTCACAGGGAAAGAATTTATCGGATTCATTATCGTATTCTCTCAATTGTTAGTTCCAGTTCAGAATATAGCTAAGAATAGCGCAAATTTGAGCAAAGCAAAAGCGAGTCAAGAAAGAATAGAAGAAATTTTATCAGCAGATGAGAAGATTCTTGATCCAGAAAAACCTGCAGTCATTCATCCTTTAGAAAAAGGAATTGTATTTAAAAATGTTTCTTTTTCTTATCAGACAGAAATGGTCTTGAAGAATTTGAACTTCGAATTATTGAAGGGGAAAACGGTGGCATTAGTAGGTGAATCTGGAAGTGGAAAGTCAACTATCGCTGATTTGCTTCCGCGCTTTTACGATGTTACTTCAGGAGAAATCACCTATGACGGAACCAATATTGATCAATTTACAGTACATGATTTACGTGACCAAGTAGGGATTGTAAATCAAGAATCTATTCTTTTCAATGATACGGTTTTCAATAACATCGCTTTTGGGATGAACAATGTTACCGAAGAGGAAGTGATGCATGCAGCGAAAATTGCCAACGCGCATGATTTTATCTCTGCAATGGAAGATGGCTATCACACCAATATTGGAGAACGTGGAAATAAATTATCTGGTGGACAAAAACAACGCGTGAGCATTGCCCGTGCAGTTTTGAAAAATCCACCAATCATGATTTTAGACGAGGCGACTTCTGCATTAGATACTGAAAGTGAAAAATTGGTTCAAGATGCTTTAGATAATTTAATGAGAAACAGAACTTCATTGGTTATCGCTCACCGTTTAAGCACAATTAAAAATGCAGATTTAATTTTAGTTTTGAGTAAAGGTGAAATTGCTGAACGTGGAACTCATGAAGAACTCTTCGCTAAGAACGGTTTGTATCACAAGCTGAGCACGATGCAAGGATTGTAAGTCAAAAATTATTTGATGCAATTTCTAGGGAAAACCCTTGGTTTATATTTAGTTACATGATCTACTTTTGTTATAGTAATATTCATTAAAAGTTAAAATCATGAAAACACTTTCAAAAAATACATTTCGATTTTTAAGTTTAGCTTCGGTTTCCTTATTAGTAGCATTTACTTTTTCATGTAAAAAAGATAAAGTGGAACCCAATCCACCTGGTGGTTCAGGAGGTAGTGGAAGTGGAACTTCTCAACCAATCGTTGCAACAGCAGATTTGAACTACGTTACAGATGGAATCACATATGATTTCAAATGTTATGAACAGGAAGATTATGGAGAGATAATTAATTTTGGAGATACACTTCTTATATTGAGGCTTGGAACTACCGATAAAACAGGTAAAAGCATTGATAAAGCTACCATGATATTTCAAATTAGAAACATAAATGGATTTCAACAAGGCGAAGTTTATACTGTTGCAGATAATACTGATGATAGGAGTATTTGGTTAATGTCTACACACACAATCGACCCTAACGATTTGCCAGACAGTTATTCAGCAGCGAATTATAACAATGGTAACCCGCAGTTAGGATTTGGAGAATTGAAAATCACCTCATTAAATGGAAAGCACATTAAAGGAACGTTTAACCTTACAGCAGAAGGGCCTGCATACATTAATCCACAAAAACAGCTAACAATAGCGAATGGTAAATTTGAAAGTTATAATCTTGTGTATAATTAAAATAACCCTCAAAATTTGAGCATTTATGACCAGTTCAGGTTTTAATTGACGCATAGGTTTTTCAAACTTCTTTATTAAAAATAAGGGTTAAAACTTAAAGCTATAAGCTAATTTCGGATTTGAAAAATTGTCACTTACCTAGTGTCCGCAAGAAAACTAATCATTTTTAGGTCTTTGATAAGAAAACTTCAAAAACTAGTATAACGTAGTATTTGGAGTTTTCTTGCAAAGACTACTTAGTTAAGGCAATTAATTTGAAAACATATTACCTAACATAAAATAAACCATATATCTAACAGTTTTTCTGTAAGGTGTATGGTTTTTTGCTTCTTTAAACCTCTATCGAAAATTAATTTAGATTTTCAAATCTTAATGACCAAATTCACATAGGTTTTTCGACTTCTTTATTGTAAATTCGTTCAAAACTAATAACTATGAATGAATTCCCGATTTCCAATATTATCATACTTGCCATTGTTATATTCTTGATTTACAGTATATTTTTCCTTGTAAAACAACAAACAGCTGCCGTTATGGAGCGTTTTGGTAAATTTCAATCTGTGAGGTCTTCAGGTTTACAGCTCAAAATTCCTTTGATAGATAAAGTTGCAGGACGTATTAATTTAAAAATCCAGCAGTTGGATGTTATAATTGAAACGAAAACCAAAGATGACGTTTTTGTAAGATTGAAAGTTTCTGTTCAGTTTCAAGTCGTGAAAGACAAGGTTTATGATGCTTTCTACAAACTTGAAAATCCACAATCTCAGATTACTTCTTATGTTTTTGATGTTGTACGTGCCGAAGTTCCAAAAATGGTATTGGACAATGTGTTTGAGCGTAAAGATGACGTTGCAAATGCGGTAAAATCGGAGTTAAACGAAGCGATGCAGGATTATGGATTTGATATTATCAAAACTTTAGTAACTGACATTGATCCAGACGAGCAAGTGAAAATTTCAATGAACAGAATTAATGCATCAGAACGTGAAAAAGTTGCTGCAGAATTCGAAGCAGAAGCAGAACGAATTAAAATTGTTGCAAAAGCACGTGCAGAAGCCGAAAGTAAAAGATTACAAGGTCAAGGTATTGCAGATCAAAGAAGAGAAATCGCAAGAGGACTTGTTGAAAGTGTTGATGTATTGAACAAAGTGGGAATTAACTCTCAAGAAGCTTCAGCATTAATTGTGGTTACTCAGCATTATGATACTTTACAATCACTTGGAGAGGAAACAAATTCAAATCTGATTTTACTTCCAAATTCTCCACAAGCAGGAAGTGATATGCTCAACAACATGGTGGCTTCTTTTACAGCGTCAAACCAAATTGGTGAAACAATGAAAAGAGTAGATGAGGAGAACAGAAAGAAAAGAGAAAAAGGTGAGGGGTAGTTAGAGGTTACTGAACTCATTTCATCGGAGTTCTTTTTAAGAAGCATTAAGTATGGGCGTTTTGCAAAACGCCCTTGCTTATGCTTCTTAAAACTATAATATGAAAGATCAAAACAAAGCATATCTATACGCCATAATTGCTGTAATTTTATGGAGTACCGTCGCTTCAGCAATGAAGTTGTCATTGGGCTATTTTGATTATTTGCAATTGCTTTTTCTGGCTATTTCCTGTTCTTTAATCTCTTTGTTTTTTATTCTGGTTTTTCAGAATAAGCTAAAGGATGTATTCCAATATGAAAGGAAAGCTTATTTAAAATCGGCCGTTTTCGGGCTGGTCAATCCATTTTTGTATTATATCGTTCTTTTTAAAGCCTATTCACTATTGCCAGCGCAAGAAGCGCAACCTTTAAATTATACTTGGCCTATCATGATGACTTTACTCTCTATTCCTATTTTAGGACAGAGAATAACAGTAAAGAATTTCGTTGCAATATTCATCAGTTTCATTGGTGTACTCGTGATTTCAACAAAAGGAGATATTCTAGGATTTACATTTAGTAATCCTTTTGGCGCTTTGCTTGGTTTACTTTCAGCAGTTATTTGGGCTCTTTTTTGGATTTACAACATTAAGGATAAACGAGACGAAATCGGGAAACTGTTTCTTAATTTCCTTTTTGGAATGGTGTACATTACAATCTTTCTTTTTGTTTTTTCTGAGTTCCCTAAATTCTCTCTAAAATACTTTTCTGCTGCTGCTTATGTTGGTTTCTTTGAAATGGGAATTACCTTCGTTATTTGGTCACTGGCCTTAAAAAAATCAACACACACCGCTAAAGTGAGTAAATTCATCTACTTGGTACCTTTCCTTTCTCTAATCGTAATTTATTTTGTTCTCGGCGAAACCATCCTCGTTTCTACAATTGCAGGTCTTATTTTTATAGTGGTAGGATTGATTTTCGATAATATTAATTTCTCTAAACTCTTGATGAAAGTTAGGGGGGGAAAGAAAATTAGCTAATGTTTTTTTAAAAGCATTAATGTTTGGGGGGAAGTGGCTGAACAGCGTTGAAGTCCAATACGCCCTTTATTGATCTCATAAATAGTTAAAAATATGCACTTTAATGCATCTAGCTTTAGCTTCTAAAAATTTTTAAACCAAACAATAGTTTGGATGTTAGATTTTAGACTTTTTGTCTTTTGTCTTTTTTTTGACAAACTCTAACGTCTAACGTCTAAAATCTAACATCTAAATATTTCGCCACATATAGAATTGTATTCTCAAATGAACCTATGACACTTACACTCTATAGTTGCTCAGTCAAGCTGTTTCAAAACTATTTCAAATTAATTTATGGAATTTTTACTCCTTCCGCATCTCAATGTTGAACCAATACCAATTTATCTTTTTAATGAGTTATTAGATTGTTGAGTTGGTATATAAACATAGAAATGATGAAAACAATAATTAAAGTTATCGCAGCAATGTTCATTGTGAATTTTGCAGTTGCTCAAGGAGCGGTTGGAGATATTCAGGGACAAATTTTTGAAGATCCAGATACAGAAAAACCAGCAATTTTCGCCAAAGTTTGGGTGGAAAGAGGTGCCACAAAATTTGGGGCCGACACAGATGAAAATGGAAGATTCAAAATTAACTCTATTCCAACAGGAATGTATGTGCTAAAAGTGAACTACTTATCGGACACTATTTCTCAAACCATTTATGCTAAAGTGGTAGCAGATGGAATAGAAAATTTAGGTCGAATTAACTTTAAAGATAAGGTTATGGAAATAGAAGGTTTTGATAAAATCGGATATTACCAAGATCCTTTAATTAGCTTCGACTTCGGTCAAGAAAGAATCAATAGTTTAGATATCGCCCAAAGTGCTGTTCGATCTGACATGAAAGCTTTAATTAGCAGCAGAAATTCTGATATAAAGATTGACGACAATGGACAAATGATGATCCGTGGATCTAGAGGGAATAACCTCGTTTCTTATATCGATGGAGTAAAAATGGATGAAGTGAAATCAATTCCCAGTGCTGCTATCGGAGCAATTACAATTTATTCTAGCGCAATTCCAGCAAAATATGGAGATACAACAGGTGGCGTAATTATCATAGAAACGAAAAGTTACTACGACTTGTGGAGAGCAGCTAAAATAAAAAGAAGTGCCGAAAAGTTAAAGTAAAACAAGAAGGTGTGTTAAAAGTGTAGTTCGAAAGAGCTGCACTTTTTTTATTCCCACATTTCCCTTCCTTTATTCATTCATTTGTGTTACCTTTTCAAGTATTTGAAAGAAAACTCCAAATAGTGCGTTATGCTTGTTTTAAATTGCAGTCATCCCCAATCTATTATTGGGGACTCCTGACAATTTAAAACTTCACAAGCCTTGTCTTTGGAATCTTCTTATCAAATACTAGAAAAGGCCTAGTTTTCTTATGGACACTAGACAAGAACTACTAAACAACACAACAAATGAAAATTACATTTGCAGGAGCCGCCAAAACAGTTACAGGAAGTAAGCACATTGTTCAATTGTGGGACAATACAAAGGTATTGTTGGATTGTGGAATGTACCAAGGAATGGGAAAAGATACACATTCTTTAAATTCGGAGGATTTTGCAGATCCGCTTTCCGTTTCAGCTATTTTACTTTCCCATGCGCACATTGATCACTCTGGATTAATTCCAAAATTTGTAAAAGATGGTTACAGAGGACCAATATTTTGTACCGAAGCCACACATGCATTATGTGAAATTATGCTGCGGGACAGTGCGCATATTCAAGAAGCAGATGTGCTTTATTCTAATAAAAGACACCAAAGAGAAGGTGATGCAGTTTATGAACCACTTTATCGTTTTGAAGATGTTGAGCAAGCTTTACACCAGTTTGTGATTGTTAAGGAAAATGAAATTACTGCAATAACTTCAGGAATTAAAGCAACATTTATTCCGAATGGACATATCCTCGGAAGTGCTGCCATTTATTTGAATATTGACGAAGTAAGCGAAAAACATACTTTACTTTACACAGCGGATATTGGAAGATACGACGCTACTTTAATGCGAAATCCTGAACTTCCACCTCAAGCAGATTACGTGATTTGTGAATCTACTTACGGCGACCGATTGCATGACAATACCGTTGATGCAGAACAAGGTTTATTGAATGCTGTTTTGCATACTTTAAAAGATAAAAAAGGAAAATTAATTATTCCAGCTTTTAGTTTGGGACGAACCCAAGAATTAGTGTTTGCTTTAAATAAATTGGATTTATATGGTTTACTTCCAGATGTAAAGATTTTTGTAGATAGTCCGTTGGCAATTGACGCAACAGATATTATGCGCCGTTATTCGCATCTTTTAAACCGAGAGGTTACACGTTTTAAGAAAGGAACCCGACACGATCCATTTGGTTTTAAAAAATTGATTTACGTTAAAGAACAAAAATATTCTCGGCGTATAAATGAATTGGATGAGCCTTGCATTGTGATTTCTGCTTCAGGAATGGCAGACGCAGGAAGGGTGAAACACCATATTTATCATGCACTAGAAAAAGCTAAAAACACCATTCTTTTTGTTGGTTATGCTGAGCCAAATTCATTGGCTGGACGTTTACAAAGAGGCGATAAAGTAGTCACTATTTTTGGAGATGAAAGAAAAGTAAATGCAGAAATAAAGTACATTAAATCCTTGAGTGCCCATGCAGACTACAACGAAATGATTCGTTATTTGTCAGGAAATAATTCAGGGAAATTAAAACGTTTGTTCTTAGTTCATGGTGAGGAAGAAGTTGCCGTTCACTTCAAAAAACATTTAAAAGAAAATGGCTACCATAATGTGGTTATTCCTGATAAAAACATGACCTTTGAAACATGAAATTTCGCATAAAATATCTTTTGATTTTTTCAATCGCATTATTGTATTCTTGTGGTCAGGAAGAAGTAAAAAAAGAGGAGATTCTAATTGAGCCACCGCTAACTTCGCAATTGATAAACTGGAGTGTTATGAATGCTGATGGATGGAAAAACATGAGTTTTCCAACTTGGTTTTCCAAAGAATTAATCGATTCAAATGATATTAAAACCATATTGATTGGATTTACAAATTTCAATTTTACAGACAGTATTGTCAACATTACCGATACAATGCCTTATAGAACTTTAGAAATTAATTTTGATCAAAAAGGAAGTGTAAAAAAGGTTGTCATGGCAGAATTTATTGACGGAATTCAATTGGCGCAGCACATTTTTAGTTACAAATCAGGAACAGATTCTTTGGGGTATTCAACTCCAGCAGTTTCTAGCAATGTAAAATACCGCGAAAAAAGTATGATTTCATTATTGAATACTTTACAAGAACTGCAGCAATATCAAAGATTAGTTTTAGAAGAATCAGATGAAAAACTACTTAAATATGTTGACAAAAGCAGTAAAAAAGAAATCTATCATTATTTCATCTTGGACACAGCAAATTGGAATGTCTCCTACATAGATCATAACTTTAATCCAGAAGGAAAACACCTATTTTATTATGGTTCTCCAACAGATTATCATTCTTCTTTTTCATTGGTGAATCTAGTAGAAAAATCCCTGAAACAATCCCGTGTTTATTATCCATCAAAAGCTTTAAAAAGTCAAAGTTTTCACACGAAAGATTTTACCACTAAAAGATGTTTTGATTATGATTCTACTGGAGTTTTAATGAGTATCAAAGACAGTTTAGTTTCTGCCAGCGATGAATTTTTACACAGTGATTTAGGAATTATAAAGTACAAGAATTCTCTTCCAAGTGAACTTAATTTTTTCAACGCAGATGACACTTTGAGGAAAGTTCCGGTAAAAAGAGTAAGCTTTAAATATAATTAACAATGGACAATTGATAATTATCAGATTGTGTGCTTGGTGTTTTAGATTTAGTTCATCAATGGTTTGATTATGTTTTAGTTCTCCAAAAGTGGTAGACCAGAACTCAACCATTGCTTATGGATTTTTAAATTGAAAAATTTCAATAATGGCACTAGGCTTCGCTCTCCAACAAGATCCTACCCATTTGTAAAATCAATGATTTCACAAATAGACTGTCATCCCTTGTTAAAATTCTTTTTTCAACTTGTTGGAAAAGAATTTTAACAAGGGATCTCGTTAGTTGACAGAGGATCTCTTTTGTATTAAAAACAGATCAAAACCAAAAAAATGATTCCACAAAATTCGTTTTAAAACAACATGTAACCATCTAATTTTCAAATAAAACCCCGTTAAACATTAACCATTAACCATTATTTCACGTTAACCATTAATTTCAAATTCTCCAAATCACTCCTTCTTCTTCCGGGTGTTCTTCATTGATAAATGCATCAATTAAAACCGCCACTTCCTCTGGACTTCTCAGCTCATTATTTTCTTTTAAATCAACAAAATTTTGGTGACCAGAAAAGTTTTGTGCTCCACTTCCGCGAATAGCTTCTTGCATACGCGTGTCTACAACACCTGGCGCTATATTGAAAATTTTCGTTGATTTGCCTAATTCTTTGATTTCTTCATTTAGGGTTTCAGCAAATATATCCATCGCTGCTTTGGTGGCACAATAAGAACCCCAAGATGGAACAGGGCGCTGAGCTGCACCAGAAGTTATGTTTACAATTGTATCTACATTTTCAAAACCAAACGACGATAAAGCATAACTACAAAGATATTGTGGAGCAACAAGATTAACCATTGCCATATCCACATAATGCGTCAACGTTAATTCATGCGATCTTTTAATATCTCCGATGATTCCTGCATTGTTAATTAAACGAATTGGGAAGTTGTCTTTTGAGACAAGATCTAAAAGTGCAAGATCATGCAATTGGTGTTTGTCCGATAAATCACACATTACATGCGTGAAATTATCGTCTGTAATGGAATTGTTTCTCGAAATTCCGATTACTTTTTCTCCTTTTTCTAAGTAAAAATGGGCTAAGGCTTTTCCTATTCCCGATGATGTTCCTGTTATAATATAAATCATGATTCATTTACGTCAATAAAGCGCTGAACGTGTTTTGCAGTTCCGAAAACCACCAAAGTATCACGAGATTCAATTACGGTATCTCCTTTCGGAACACCAATAACATGTTGTTCTACCTCGTACTGACCTTTCTTTTTAATGTCATATTCGCGCCTCATGGTTACTAATGTCAATTGATATTTATTTCTAAAATCAATATCTTGAATTGTTCTATTGAGTACTCCTTTTGGAGGTTTTATTTCAGCAATTTCATATTCCTCAGATAACTGAAGGAAAGATAAAATTGAAGGGTTCAGCAATTTCTCTCGAATAACGAAAGCAACCTCATCCTCTGGAGTTAAGATTTCTTTAATACCGATTTTTTCTAGAATTAATCTTTGATCTGCTCCGTTTGCACGTGCAATAATTCTCTTAACACCTAAATCCATTAAATGAACTGCAGTTAGAATTGTTGCTTCAAAATTTTCACCTATGGCTACCACAGCGGCATCCATTTCTTCCAATTTCTGAGAGGATAAGATTTTAAAATCAGTACTGTTTAACGTCACAGCAAATGCAACATCATCCTTGATGTTTTCAATTTTTTCTTCATTATTGTCGAAAGCGAAAACTTGTGCTCCTTTTTCGGCAAGACGTCGGGCGATGTTTGAACCATATTTCCCAACTCCAATTACTGCAAATTTGTTAAATCCCATTTGTGTATTTTAAGCTAAAGCTTGTTTTAAATCGTTTATTAAATCTTCTGAATCTTCAACTCCAACACTTAGTCGAATCAAAGAATCTACTATTCCTGCTTCTTGTCTGTCTTTTTCTGGAAGAGCAGCATGTGTCATCGTCGCAGGGTGACAAGTTAATGATTCAACACCACCAAGTGACTCTGCAAGCGTAAATATTTCAAATTTCTCCATAATTGAATGTGCTTCTTTCCTATCGTTTCCTTTCAAAGAAAAAGAAATCATTCCACCAAAACCACGCATTTGTTTTTTCGCAATTTCATGATTTGGATGATCTTCAAAACCAGGCCAATAAACCTTGTCCACTTTCGGATGGTCTTTCAAGAAGTAAGCGAGTATTTCACCGTTTTCACAATGTCTTTGCATACGTAAATGCAATGTTTTTAATCCACGCAATACCAAAAAAGAATCCATTGGTCCCGTGATTGCTCCCGAACTATTTTGAATGCGGTAAATTTCGTCTGCAATTTTTTTATTGTCGGTAACAATTGCTCCCATAACAACGTCAGAATGTCCTCCAAGGTATTTCGTTACAGAATGCATTACCAAATCTGCACCTAAATCGATAGGATTCTGTAAATAAGGTGTTGCAAAAGTATTGTCTACTGCCAACAAGATATTTGATTTCTTAGTAATCTTTGCAACCGCTTCAATATCTATAATATTCATCATTGGATTGGTAGGGGTTTCAATCCAAATTAACTTTGTGTTTTCATTTATTGTATTCTCTAATTCAGATAATTCACCCATCTTAATGAAGTGAAACTTGATTCCAAATTTCGCGAAAACTGTGGTAAAAATCCTGTAAGAACCACCATAAAGGTCATCCGTAGTAATCACTTCATCACCGGGGTTCAGCATTTTTAAAACAGCGTCAATAGACGCCATTCCACTTCCAAAACAAGCGCCATATTTAGCATTTTCTAATTCTGCCAAAGCATTTTCTAAAGCGTGGCGAGTAGGATTTAATGTTCTAGAATATGCATATCCCTTGTGTTGACCAACTTTTTCTTGTTTGTAAGTACTGGTTTGGTAGATGGGAGTCATAATTGCTCCCGTGGTGGGATCAGGTTCAACTCCAGCGTGAATAGCTTTAGTTGCGAACTTGTAAGTTTTTTCTTGCATTTGATTTTTAATACATACAAATGTAAGAAAATTCGAACAGAAAGCTGAAGGTATCGTCTATTAACATTAGGGTTGAAAAAGAAAACAATTCTCTATGACAACTTACTCGCCAACTGAAGTGCTTTAATAATTGCGAAATAGTTTTAAAGGATGTATTAGCGTTGAATACTGCTTTCAAACCACTTTTATTTTATAAATCTGAATCTATTTATCATTAATGTGGTTGTAAAATCATTATATTTGAAAAGTGGGAATGAGCTTTCTATAGTATAGAGCAAATTATTTTTCACATGTATATTATATTTTGAGCTAAAAAAGATAACATTAATGAACTTTTTTAAGAGTCCCGAAAATAGGTTTTCAAGTTTTCAAGAAAGGGCACAATTTATATTTGTTTGGCGAATAACAATTGGTTATGCATTGATATGTTTTGTCATGTCTACTTTCACTTTCATAAATAATAACCGTTTCTTTGTTTACTATTTTGCTGCTTTTTTAATTAATGTTGTTGGGCTTTTCTTCTTAAGAACTCTAAAAGCTTACAAAGAGGTGGCTATTGTCATTTACCTCACAATTGGTGTCATAGTGAGCGTTTCAGTTTTCACACTTCCTGAGTCTTTGCACCTTCAAGAGGCATTATGGATGGTCGTCGTAATTCTCACTTCATTTTTTACATTAGGAAATCGATGGGGAATCTTTTACTTGATTGTCAATACCGTAACTTATTTTTTATACTACAATTACATCTTTAAAGCCAACGCACATTTAATCGCTGAAATAGAAGTAAATGAACTTTTTGTATTATCAATCGAATTTGCAATAGCAATGTTTTTGATCGGATTCGTGATGATTCAATATGGGATTTTAATAAATCAGGCTGTAAAAAAGACTTCAGACGCTTATGATGAATTGAAAGCAGAAAAGCAGATTGTGGAGTTTCAAAATAAAGAAAAAACAATTTTACTTCAAGAAATTCATCACCGCGTAAAAAACAATCTTCAAGTGATAGTGAGTTTATTGAGACTGCAATCAAGAGAATTAAAATCGGAAGAAGCAAAGGAAACTTTTGAAGATGCCATCACTCGAATTTTAACAATGTCACTTATTCATCAAAAACTATATCAGAATGAATCTTTAATGAATATTGATATTAAAGATTACTTGAATACCTTGATTAAAAATTTAATTGATACAGGCTCGGTAGATAAAAACATCATTTTTGTTGTTAATTCTACGCTGAAAAGTGTGAGCGCTAAAAGCATAGTGCCCTTGGGATTAATAATAAATGAATTGGTGAGTAATACGATTAAACATGCTTTTGAGAAGTCAGGGCGAATAGAACTAACCTTAACTCCGGGAGAAGGAGGCGACTTTAAAATGACGTATTTTGACGATGGTATTTGGAAAGAAAATATAGAAAAAACTTTTGGTACACAATTAATTGATGTTTTTACAGAACAACTAGATGGATCTTATGAAAGAGAAATTGCAACTATTGGAACATATTATCATTTTGAACTCACTGATGAAGTGATTATGTAATTTCAAAAAAAAACAGCAATTATGTAAAATGAAACATTGCTTTACTGATGTGCTAAAAGTAAAAACTGTATATTTATGTCGAAATTAAATTTCAAATTAAAAGCGTTTGAAATTCAACAGTTTAAATAACCAACTATCCGTTTATGAGTCTATTAATGACACCGGACAACATACTTTCTAGTTTTCAAGAAAAAGCAAGATTCAATTTTGTATGGCGTATAAATTTCGTCTTTACGATTGTGGGATTTGTAATGACGGTTTTTACTTATATCATTGAAGATCGATTTTTTATATACTATGCCATAGTCTTTTTTATTACCGTAGGCAGTCTTTTTTTCTTAAAATATTTAAGGTCCTATAGACAAGTAGCCAAAGTCCTTTATCTCACAATTTCTATAATTTTGGGCTTGGCAATTTTTACTGTTCCTGAGTCTTTGCATCTCCAAGAAGCATTGTGGATGGTCGTATTAATTCTTTCTACATTTTTTACATTAGGAAATGGTTGGGGAAGCTTTTATTTACTAATCAACTCAATATTTTACGGAATATATTATAATTTTCAATTTGCAGGAACAGCGCATATTAGTCTCACCATAAGACCAGATGCGCTTCTTTTACTGTCTATTGAGTTTACAATTGCTATGTTTCTGATTGGTTATGTGATGTTTCAATATGGATTGATTAATAAATATGCCTACAAACGTGCTTCTGAAGCGTATGAAGAATTGAACTCCGAAAAACAAATAGTAGAGCATCAAAATAAAGAAAACACTGTTTTACTCCAAGAGATTCATCACCGTGTAAAGAACAATATGCAAGTGATAGTGAGTCTTTTGAGAATGCAGTCCAGAGAAATAGTATCAGAAGAAGCTAAAGAAAGTTTTGAAGACGCGATAACCAGAATTATGACGATGTCTTTAATTCATCAAAAAATGTATGAAAAAGAGTCTTTGATTGATTTAGATATTAAGGATTACCTGAGGACTTTAATTAAAAATCTTATTGAATCAGGAGCAGTAGATAAAGATGTTCAATTCAGTGTTAATTCAAGTTTAAAAAGTGTAAGTGCTAAAAATATAGTTCCTCTCGGCTTGATAATAAATGAGCTGGTGAGCAATACAATGAAACACGCTTTTGTTAAATCTGGCAGAATCGAGTTAACTTTAAGTCCAGGCGAAGGACGAAGCTTTAATATGACTTATTTTGATGACGGTAAATGGAAAGAAAACGGTGAACAAACCTTCGGTACACAATTAATTGAGGTTTTTACAGAGCAATTGGAAGGAACCTATAAACGTGAAAATAATGATACTGGAACCTACTATTATTTCACTTTAACGGAGGATGACATCGAATGATAATGATGAAATCCCCGCTAATTGTACGGCAGGAATTCAAAGTAAAAAGGAGTATGCAGACTATTTTTTTTAATATTTATAATTCAAAGTAAAAACACATTTCTATTTTTTTTCAAACGTATCAGCCAAAAGAAAGGTTGTTAAATCTTCGTGTTTTTCTACAAACTTCATACGGATTTAAATAGAGTTGAATCTGTTCCTCGAAATATAACTTTTGTTATGCAAACCAAGCAGCTCATAAAGCAGCTCATTTAATTGGTCTCAGAAATAGTTAAAACTATGTACTTTGGTGCATATAGCTTTAGCTTCTAAAAAGTTTCATATTAAAAAATAGATATTAGACAACAGACAAAAAATCGAATATCTAACATCTAAATGTTTGGAGAGCTGTAGAATTTTATTCTCATTTGAACCTATGGTACTTTGAGGCCATAGTGGTTCATTTCTTAGGTATTATTGGCAGAATAAGCGGAATATCATTGTTTTTCAATTCAAAAATAAATTACCTTCGTCAACATTTTTAAAATCCATGTGTTAGCATACAAGAATGAAGTCGACAGATAAATTTGGTACCGCTCCTTTAGGGAAATTATTGGCAGAGCAAGCTATTCCAGCATCAGTTGGGATTCTTACCATGTCGATTTATGCCATTGTTGATACTATTTATGTTGGTCATTTCGTCGGTCCAGAAGGAATTGGTGCAATCACAGTTGTTTTACCCATCACTTTTTTGATTTCGAGTATAGGAATGGCAATTGGTGTGGGAGGCTCTTCGGTTCTTTCAAGAGCATTAGGAAATGATAAGCGCAAGAAAGCGTTTAAAACTTTCGGAAACCAAGTTGTGATGACCTTATTTTTGGCTGTCTTCTTCGTTATTTTAGGTGCGTTTTTCACAGATGACATCATCCATGTATTTGGTGGAATGGGAGATGTTGAAACTCCAGCAATAGAATATTTTACTATTCTCTTATTTGGTGTTCCCTTTCTGGCGTGGGCTATGATGAGTATTAACGTTATTCGTGCAGAAGGTTATCCAAGGGTAGCGATGTATGCGATGATTGTCCCAGCGATTATAAATTTAATTTTAGATCCTATCTTTATTATTGTTTTTGATATGGGAATTAAAGGAGCTGCATGGGCAACAACAATTTCCTATATAGGAAGCGCTGCCTTTACTTTACGTCACTTTATTTATGGTAAGTCAGCATTAAAAATCTCAATAGAAAATTGTAAACCATCTTTCCCAATTATAAAAGAAATTGCATCCTTAGGTTCGGTTACATTGGCCCGACAAGGTGTAATAAGTGTTTTGGCAGTCGTACTCAATAACTCACTTTATTTTTATGGAGGAGAACAAGGTTTGTCCGTTTATGGAATAATAAATAGGGTTTTAATGTTTGCTAATTTCCCTGTACTAGGCATCACACAAGGTTTTGTACCAATTGTTGGATATAATTATGGAGCGAAATTGAAAGACCGTGTTCAACAAATCGTAAAAATATCTATTGGTTGGGCATCAGGGATTTCAGTGGTTTTGTTCATAGTACTTATGACTTTTGCTGCAAATATCTCGGAACTATTTACTTCTGACCTTGATTTAATTAAAGATACAACTCCTGTTATTCGTACGGTATTCTTGGCCACACCTTTATTAGCGGTGAGTTTAATTATTAGTGCCTACTTCCAAGCAATAGGTAAAGCTGGTCCAGCACTGTTTTTAGCATTAACGAAACAAGGAATATTTCTCATCCCACTGGTTTTAATTTTACCTCTGTATTTTGGTTTAAATGGAATTTGGATGGCATTTCCTATTGCTGATGTTGGAGCGGCTTTGGTAAGTTTTGCCTACTATAAAATGAGCCGCACAAAGTACGCTAAAAGAGAAGAATTGGATTTAAAACAAAACCCAAAAGTTGAAAATTTAGAACCTTTAGAAAAATTAGAAAATGAGTAAAACCCTAGAAGAAAGAAAGGCAGCCGCAGAAACAAGGATTTTTAAAGCAGTTTTCCCAAACACAACCAATCACTACGATACTTTATTTGGAGGAACAGCCCTACAATTAATGGATGAGGTAGCTTTTATTTGTGCCACAAGATTTAGCAGACAAAAGGTAGTAACAGTAAGTTCTGATCGAGTAGATTTCAAAAAACCAATTCCAAGTGGAACCCTAGTAGAACTTGTCGCGAATGTTCACAAGGTAGGAAAAACAAGTATTGTCGTTTCTGTAGAAATATTTGTTGAAGAAATGTATTCAGAAAAAAGAGAACAAGCAGTTCACGGAACTTTCACAATGGTAGCTGTAGACGATGAGAAAAACCCAGTAGCGGTATGTTAAATACAATAATCTCCTAACCAACTTCCTAACAAAAGCACCACCCAAAACAACCACCAAACTTCACCCCACCCCAAAAAAATCCCAATATAAACACGCAACTAAAATCTGCGAAATCTGCAATAATCTGCGGGAAAACCACCCACCACCCAACCATTGCAACACCCCCACCCAACCACGAATAACTCTAAACCCAATAAAAACACGCAACTAAAATCTGCGAAATCCGCGATAATCTGCGGGAAAACCACCCACCACCCAACCATTGCAACACCTCACCTAACCACGAATAACTCTAAACCCAATAAAAACACGCAACTAAAATCCGCGATAATCTGCGGGAAAAACCACCCAACCACCCAAAAAAATCCCCACCCAATCCACCATTTAACCAATTATTCTATGTAACTTAATTTAAGCTAGGATTATAAAAAGAAAAAACCACAAAATTTTCTGTTAGTACATTCTACCACCAAAATCAATGTAAATCAAAATTAACAAAAGAATTAATCATGACAGAAAACGACATCTCATACAAGATTAGAGGAGCGATATTCAACATCTATAACAATCTTGGTCCAGGATTACTAGAATCAGTTTACTCAGCAGCATTAGTGTACGAATTAAAAAAGGTAGGACTAAAAGTAAAAAAAGAAGTGCCAGTCCCTGTTTATTACGAAGGAGAAAGACTAGAATTAGGCTTCAGATTAGATCTACTAGTAGAAAAGAAAGAAATTATTGAAATTAAATCGGTAGAACGCTTAGCAGGAGTTCATCACAAACAAGTATTGACCTACCTCAAGATTACTAATCTAAAACTAGCAATACTGGTTAACTTTAATGTAGAAAATATCAATTCAGGGATATATAGGAAAGTGAGTGGGTTGTAAGTGGTAAGTCTCCCGCAGATCTCGCAGATTACCGCAGAGGGTAAGGGTTGTTGGTTGACAAAAGTTTTCCCGCAGAGGATTATTTATTTAATTCAAATTTTTACCAAACCAAACCAAACCAAACCAAACCCCAACCAAAAAAAATCTGCGAAATCTGCGAAAATCTGCGGGAAACAAAAAACCAACCACCGAAAAATCCACGAGAAAAAGAATTCTGCGAGTCAATTTACCAAAATAAGCTTATTTTTACCCCTATGAACACAAAACGCATCGCTATCTTCGCTTCTGGATCAGGGAGCAACGCAATTAAACTCATCGAGCACTTTGATAAGTCACCTGAAATTAATGCAGTTTTACTATTAACAAATAACGAAAACGCGGGAGTCTTAGAAAAAACAGAAGAATTCATAGATCAAGTAGTCATCAATAATGACGGAGCAAATGATGGATCTTTCCTAGCAGAATTAATGCAAGAAGAACGCATAGATTACATCATATTAGCAGGCTATTTAAGAAAAATACCGAGCGAATTAATCAAAGCATATCCAACACAAATCATCAATATACATCCTGCATTATTACCAAAATACGGTGGCAAAGGAATGTATGGAATGAAAGTTCATCAGGCAGTTCTGGACAATAAAGAAACAGAATCTGGTATCACAATTCACTTGGTTAATGATATCTATGACGAAGGCAAAATACTTGCACAATACAAAGTTGAACTATCTCCAAAAGACGATGCAGATGCAATTCAGAAAAAGGTATTGGCAGTAGAGCATAAACATTTTTCAGAAGAAGTAGAAAAGTATATTCAGGAGCAAGGATAAGAAAATATTTTCCCTTTCAATAAATTTCATTCAACCCACTTCAATTCCGTATATTTGTGCAATTAAAGAAATTGGATATGTCAAATCAAGAAAAATTCAGTACGAATAACGCACCAAAACCAGTGGGTTTATACCCGCATGCAAGAAGAGCAGGGAATTTACTTTTCTTATCTGGAGTTGGACCAAGAACAGCTGGTTCGGACGCTACAGACTCTCATGTTCCAGGATTAGAATTAGATAAAAACGGAAACTTTATTAAGTTCGATTTCGAAGCACAATGTCGTCAGGTATTTGATAATGTACGTGCCATTTTGGATGCATCAGGTTCAAGCTGGAATGAATTGATTGACGTTCAAGTTTTCTTGGTAAATATGAAGAGAGATTTTCATACTTACAATAAAATATATGCTGAGTATTTTAAAGATAATCAGCCATGTAGAACAACAGTAGAAGTGTCTTCATTGCCAACTCCTATTGCTATTGAATTAAAATGTATTGCAACAATTGATTAATTAAAATTATGATTGGATTTATTCTTAGAGTTATTATCGCCGTATCGGCATTGGCTTTTAATGTTTATTTATTTTACTCTGGATCTTGGGGATGGGGAATTACAATGATTCTTCCTTTGGCTATTATTTGGGTGACTTTTTGGCGAAATGAAAATGTGATTATCGCTCTTTATCAAATGCGTTTGGGAAAAATAGATAAAGCTTGGAATGCATTAAATAGAATCAAAGCACTACAATTCTTACCTAAAAAGCAACACGCTTATGTTCTCTATTTAAAAGGAATGTTGGGTTTACAACATGATTTAGGTTACGCACAATGTGAGCAAATGATCCGTAAAGGACTAAACATGGGTTTGAGAACTAAGCAAGATCAAGCCGTTGCACACATGCAATTAGCAGGGATTTGTATGCAAACTGGCCGTAAAAATGAGGCTAAAATGTTGTTGGCAGAAGCTAAGAAATTAGATACTAAAAATATGCTGAAAGAGCAACTTGCTACGATGAAGAAACAAATGGGAATGGTCGCTTCTCCTAACCAGATGCGCCAAGCTCAAATGCACAAAGGAAGAAAGAAAACTCCACGAAAAAGATAAAAATGGCAGAGGATCTCAGCATAGTTGTGGGTTCAAAAGAGGAAAAGTACAGAACCCTTATTCCTCAATTGAAAGCCTTGTGTGAGGGGGAACCTAATCGTGTGGCTAATCTTGCAAATGTTGCAGCCGCCATCAAACAAACTTTTGATTATTATTGGGTAGGTTTTTACCTTGTTGATAAAAAATCTGATAATGATGAATTGGTTCTCGCTCCTTTCCAAGGTCCAATTGCTTGTACCCGAATCAAAAAAGGAAGAGGTGTTTGTGGAACTGCTTGGGAAAAAGCTGAAACTATTTTAGTAGATAATGTTGATGAATTTCCTGGACATATCGCTTGCAGTAGTCTATCGAAGTCTGAAATCGTTGTTCCATTAATTAAAAACAATGAAGTAATTGGTGTTTTTGATTTAGACCATGACCACGTTAAAGCATTTGATGAAGTAGATCATAAATATTTAAATGAAATTTGTTCATGGCTCGCTTCAATTATATAATCTGGGGAATTCTCTCTTTATTGCTCGTTGCTTGTGGACAAGTGGGCTCAATAACAGGTGGTGAAAAAGACATAACAGCTCCAAGAATTATTCAGGAAAGAGTGAATCCACCTATGGGAAGTATTAATACATTTCCTCAAGAAATCACAATTCCTTTTGACGAATTTATTGAGTTTAATAAACCAGCTGAAAATATTCGTGTTACTCCCGCAGATGTAAAACTAGATTATACCATCAATAAAAAATCTGTAGTTTTAGCTGTTAAAACAGGAGAGTGGAAACCAAATACAACATATACAGTTTATTTAAATCGTGCAGTTAAGGACATTACCGAGGCCAATGATTCAATAATAGCTTATGTTTTTTCAACAGGAAACTTTCTAGATTCTTTAAAAACAGCAGTACAAGTTCAAGACGCTTATTCAGGAAAACCAGTTTCTGGAGTTACGGTTGGTTTGTTCACGCAAAAACTAATCAACGATACAAGTAAAGTTGAACCGCGTTACTATGCTTCAACAAATGAAGAAGGAATCGCATTCTTTCAATACATAAAAGACACCACTTTTTTCATTTATGCATTTGAAGACGATAACTTAAACAATCGATTAGATGCTACTGAAAAACGAGCGATTTTAAACAGGCTTGTTGAATTAGATACTGTTTTCGAAACAGTTCCAACTATTCGACTAATGGCACCAGAAGCGAATGAATTAAATATCATAAGTAATGAAGTCATCCCAACATCTACGTGGTGTTTAAGCTTTAATAGGCCTTTAAGCGAAGAAGAAAACTTCAGTTTTATAGCTCCACAACCTGCTCATGTAATTTGGAATAAGACAAAAGATTCTTTAAGTGCTTTTTATGAATCTTCTTCAAATTCTGGATCATTCTCAGGTGTATTGCAATCATCAGAAAAAAGTGATACAATAATCAAAAAGTATTTTATTAAGGATAAAAAGGAGTTGGTACTGAAAATATCAAATAACTTGTCTAAAAATCAATTGTGGGCAAATGATACCTTGAAATTAAAAGCGAATGAACCTTTTGTTTACTTTGATCAAGCACCAATTGTTTTTGAGGCGATTAAAACAAAAGATACTGTGAAGTCTTCTTTAGATTTTGAAGTAATAAACCACCGTTCGATTGAAAAGCACATCTATTTCGATAAGAAAAATATAGAAAAAGTATTCATTAGTATTCCACCAGCTGCTGTTCAAGGTCAGAATTATGCTTTAAATGATAGCATAAACTTCAATTTTTCAGTGCAAAAGGAGAAGGAAACTGGAGTTATGATAGTTGAATTTGATACTATTCCTGAGTATGGAGTATTGGTTATCAATAATAAGGCATCAAAATACGAAAAAAGGGTTGTTTTTGATGGTGTTGAAAAAACAGACCATAGAATAGAGTATATGCAACTGGGTGAATATAGTTTTCACTATATTTATGACTTAAATAGGGATGGTAAATGGACAACCGGATCTATATTTAATGATGTTGAAGCAGAGGTTATTGAATGGTTTTCGTCCAAATCTACAATTAGAGCGAATTGGGAAGTCAAGACGACATTGCCAATTAAGGTTGTGAAAATGCCAACTGATGAAGAAAATGAGGTTGAAGAATAGTTAATTAATACCATTATTTTTTTGAAGTGATCTTTGCTTACACTTTTGATAATAAACGTGCTTATGATTCAAAAAACGACTAAATACTTTTTGTTGTCTGTATTGTGTCTAATAACTTGGACTTCTTTAGCGGCTGCAAATAATAGCGACAAAGAAGAATCACAAGCTCAAATCAAAAAATCAATTGAATCTAATTTAAAAAAGATCATCTATTTTGATTCTATTAAAAATGTCGACAGCTTAGATTTTTACTTAGAGATAGGAGAGCAATTATGTGAAAAAACAAAACTTTCAAGAACTGAAAAGAGTGATTTACATTATTCTGTGGGTCAAATATATTCATTAGTCGGTTCAGGTTATTACAGAAAGAATGAATTAGCAGAAGCATTAATTTTCTTTGAGAAAGCTGCGAATATCTTTCATTTACTTGACATAAAAAATGAATTAGCAAGGTCTTTAAATAATTTGGCCATTATCTATTTAAAAATAGGAAATCAGACCAAAGCATTAAAATACTTACATAGATCAACTTCTATATTTATTGATACAAAAGATTCCATCGCAACCGCCTTAGGTTATAATAGTATTGCTAAAATCTATAGAGATCAAGTTGATCTTCCACGAACGCAAGAGTATTTAGATAAGGCTTTATATATAGCTCGAAAGTTAAATAATTCTGATGTTTTGTCGAGCGTTTTAAACTCAACTGCTGGACTAAAAAAAGAATTAGGTGATGTAGAAGGTGCTTTATCAATGTATAGTGAAGCACTCTCATTTGCTAAAAATGCTGAAAATGAAATGAAATCCGCCTTGATTTTAAATAATCTAGGAGTAATTCACAAAGAAATGGGTGAATTAGAGGAGGCCAAGGCATATTTTGAACGTGCTTATAAAATTTCTATTGATAATAATTCTACTTATGGAAAGGTGTTTGCATTGATCAATTTAGCAGATTATTATTATCTATCTAAAAATTATTTAAAGGCTTTAGAATTTAGCAAGCAAGCATTTGAGATAAGTGAGCAAACAGCCAATAATGAAGGGAAGTACAAATCAGTTCTTCTTTTAATTAAAATTAGTGAAGAACAGAAAGATTGGGAGCGCACTGCTTTTTATCAAAAAATATTGATAAAGTATAATGAAAAAAACGAAAAGCAAATTATAGAACAAATTTCTAATCAAGAAACCATTCGGTATAAATTAGAAAAAGATAAAATCATATCTAATAATAAAGAAGTTCAAGCCCAGCTTAATAGTGAGAAAGAGATGCAAAGATTGAATTTCTACTACATCATATTAGTGATGATTTTTATTGTATTAATAACTTTCTCATTGATCATTTATTCTCGTTTAAGATCTTCAAGAGAAGCAAATAAGAACATTACAAAGCAAAGTGAAGAGCGTAAACTTCTACTGCAGGAGGTTCACCATAGGGTTAAAAACAATTTTCAAATTGTCTCAAGTATGTTGCGTCTTCAGTCCTATAATTTCGACAATGAGATATTACGCCAAAATTTTGAAGAGGCGGTGAATAGAATTAACGCCATGGCGATCGTTCACGATGTTATTTATCGTCAAGAGAAATTTAGGGACATCGACTCCAAAACATACCTAGAGAAACTTGTGAAAAATCTTCACAGGTCTGGAGATAGCCGAATTTTAATAGCTATTGAATCAGAAGAAATTCCATTCAAAATTGAGACATTAATAAACCTAGGAATAGCCTTGAATGAACTAATAACCAATTCGTTCAAACACGCTTTTAATGATACAATATTTCAACCAAAAATTAATATTTCATTAAAAACAATAGATCATAAAACTTATGAATTGATCTACAAAGACAATGGAATTGGTATAAATCAAGATGATTATAAATCAAGTTTCGGAATGGAATTAATCGAAACAATAATCTCTAATTTTGATGGTGAGGTTACTTTTGCTCCAGAAATGAATTGGAATACCTTAATCAAGATAACCTTTACGGAAGATTGAATTATCTGTTATTGAGTTATTTACTGTTCATATTCTGGACAGTATTCAATCCTTAATTAGTCTTTGAATTACGATAAAAAAGCTATTTTTTGATACACATATTTTTTTTTAATCGATAGAACTTATGCAACTAACTATGTTTAGATTTTATTATATTTACATTGAAGATATAAATAAATAATGATAATCAAATTCAATTTTCGTAAAATAAATACGAAAACTACTCATGTGCCTAAGGTGGCTTTTACTATAAATGCGAATTGAAAAGATAAAATATTACTACAATTAAAAAGCATTTGTGATTCTCCTTACGAATCAGATTGAAGGTGATTTTTCATTATTATTAAATAATACTTTTATGCAAAAATTCAGAGGAATTGCTTTGTACTGGTTGCTGTGCGTTCTAGCGATAAGCTCTAGCTCCTTAGCTGCCAATGAGAAAAATCAACCCGAATTAAAGGTTGATATTCAACATATATATGATGTTTACTACAAAATCTTGTATTTTGATTCACTAGAAATTAAGGATAGTTTATTTTACTACGTTGATTATGGTTATTCGATGTGTAACGAACTTGATTTAAATACCGTTGATTCAAAAAAGGTACAGCTTACTATTGCCGAGATATACTATTATTATGGTGGAACTAATTATTTTAGAAATGAAATTTTTGAGTCTATCAATGGTTATGAAAAGGCGATTGAGATTTTCAAAAAATATGATATCAAAAATAAGTATGCAGATTGTCTCACAAATTTAGCTACTAATTTTTCGAAAGTAGGTCAAGAACCTAAAGCTTTGGAGTTAATGCATAAAGCAACCTCCATTTTTATAGATCTTAACGATTCAGAGGGAATAATGATTGGTTACCGGAGTATAGGGTTGTTGTATAAACGGCAGAAAGACTATGTGAGGTCGCATGAGTACCTGAACAAAGCTTTAAAGATAAGTAAGGAGACTGACGACGTCGATGCTTCAATTTATTTACTCATATCTATTGCTGTAATGCATTACTTTAATGATAATTTAGAAGAGGCGCTACCGTTTTACCAGGAGGCTCTTAAGTTGTCTGAGTTAACAGAAGATGAATTAGTTAAAGCAAACGTCTATAGTAATTTTGGAGAGTTTTATAAAAACACTGGCGATTTTGATAATGCTAAGATATACTTTGATAAAGCAATTGTGTTAATTGATAAAGCCGATTCAGATTATAAGCGGTCTTTTATGTTTATTAATTACTCCGATTATTATTATTTAAAAGGTGACTATCAACAAGCTATTTTATTTGCAGATAAAGCTTTGAGTTTAAGTGAGAAAATAAAAAATAAGCGTGCAGAGTATATTATCCTTAATATTTTACTAAAAATTTATGAAAAATTAGAGGATACAGATAAACTGGCACTATATCAAAAAAGAGTAATTGAGCATTTAAATGAACATAAAGACCAATTAAATGAACAAATAAATCAGCAGGAAACAGTCCGGTTTAAGCTTGATAAACAAAAAATTATTGCAGAAAATAAACAGGATAAACATAAACTCGATCAAGAACATGAAGATCAAGAACGCAATTATTTTTACTTACTTATAGCTAGTCTTTTTGTAATTCTACTTACTTTTTCACTGATCATATACTTTAGGCTAAGAACAATGAGAGCGCACAATAAATATATTACCAAGCAAAGTGAAGAGAGAAAAATACTCTTACAAGAGGTTCATCACAGAGTAAAGAATAATTTTCAAATTGTATCAAGTATGTTACGTCTTCAATCTTATAGTTTTGAAGATGAGGTTTTACGACAAAATTTCGAAGAAGCTGTGAATCGAATTAATGCCATGGCAATTGTTCATAATGTTATTTATCGTCAAGAAAAGTTTAGAGATATCGATGCAAAAAACTATCTTGAAAGACTGGTAGAAAACCTTCATAAAACAGGTGATAGCCGAATCATCATTACTATTGAATCTGAAGAGATTCCATTTAAAATAGAGACCCTAATTAATCTTGGAATTGCTTTAAATGAGTTGATTACTAATTCTTTTAAACATGCATTCAATGAAGGTATAACTCAACCAAAAATCAATATTTCATTACGTAAAATAAAAGATAAGAACTTTGAATTAAGGTATAAAGACAACGGAGTCGGTTTTTCTGAGGGAAACTATAAATCTAGTTTTGGAATGGAATTAATAGATACTATTATTTCAAATTATGAAGGAGAAGTGGTGTATGGTTCTGAAAAAGATTGGAATACTGTCATTGTAATTACTTTCGAAGAGGAGTAGGATCTGTATTTATTAAGAATGGTGTTATTTGAAATACACTGACTTCAATAGAAAAATTGAATAGTGAAACAAAGGTTTTGACGGCGAAAGTTAAAGAGCTGGAAAGAATGTCCAAAGAGATAAAACATGCACTTTAGTGCATTTAACTTTAGCTTCTAAAAACCTTATTAACAAACACCAAACCTTAGAAAAAGACAAACATCTAATTTGTCTAATATCTAACGTCTAACTGTCTAACATCTAATAATGTCTAACATCTAATTATTTCGCTAGATATAGAATTTCATTCTCAAATGAACTTATTTATTATTCCAATTCGACATCGTTTGATTCAGTCCAATTGTCGTAAATCCTTTAATAAATTCCGTTGCGGTTTTAATTCGCTCTTCCATTTGCTTTGCTTCCGCAGCATCCCATTCTCCTAGCACATAATCAACTTGCTGACCGCTTCCAAACTCACTTCCAACACCAAATCTCAATCTAGCATAACTGGTCGTATTTAATACCGCCTGAATATCTTTTAATCCATTGTGACCACCATCACTTCCTTTTCCCTTCATGCGTAATTTACCAAAAGGAAGCGCTAAATCATCAGTGATAATCAATAAATTCTCTGGCAGAATTTTCTCTTTCTGCAAATAATAATTCACTGCTTTTCCACTTAAATTCATAAAAGTAGAAGGCTTTAAAAGAATCACTTGACGGCCTTTCCACTTTACTTTAGCAACATCACCTAATTTAACTGTTTCAAAAACTGCTTTGCGCTCTTCTGCAAAAGCTTCAACAACTTTAAAACCTATGTTGTGGCGTGTGTTTTCATATTGTGCACCAGGATTTCCCAATCCTACAATCAAATACTTCATTTCTATTGGAATATTTTGTTCTTCTTCCTGTTTCTTACCGAATAATGATCTAAAAAACATCTATTTTCTTTTTTCTATAACTGCAAAGATTTAGCTTCAAACTAATCACAATCACTTCGCAGAAGAGATTCAACACCTAAGCATTTATAATTAATCTTCTTGTCCTACTGGCATCGTTACAATTTCACTGCTGCGCGTTAACCATTAACAATTAACCATTAATAATTAACCACTAATAATTAACCATTAACAATTAACCATTAATAATTAACCATTAGAATTATCCTCTCGGATTGGAAAAAGTATTCACATCAAACCCAGTAATCTCATGATCACATAAAATCACCATACGTTCAATAATATTTCTCAATTCACGGATGTTTCCGCTCCAATTGGTGTTTTTAAGCGCTTCTAAAGCATCTTCTGTAAACTTCTTTCTTGGTATTCCATGTTCAGCACACGTCATCGATAAGAAGTGCTCAGCCAATAACGGAATATCTTCTTCTCTTTCGTTTAATGTAGGAACATGAATTAAAATAACACTTAATCTATGGTATAAATCCTCTCTAAAGTTTCCCTCTTCGATTTCCTTACGTAAGTTTTTATTCGTTGCGGCAATGATGCGTGGATTTACATTGATGTTTTTCTCACCACCCACTCTTTGAATCACGTTTTCTTGTAATGCTCGTAAAACTTTGGCTTGTGCAGACGCACTCATATCACCAATTTCGTCTAGAAATAAAGTTCCACTTTTTGCCAATTCAAACTTACCTTTTTTCTGTTTAATTGCAGATGTAAAAGCACCTTTCTCATGTCCGAAAAGTTCACTCTCTATCAATTCTGCAGGAATAGCTGCACAATTCACTTCTACAAATGATTCATCTTTTCTTGGGCTGTTATCATGAAGTGATCTTGCAACCAATTCTTTTCCTGTTCCGTTTTCTCCAGTGACTAAAACACGTGCTTCACTTGGACCCACTTTCTCAATCATTTCCTTAATCTGAATGATGCCATCCGTTTCTCCAATAATAGAAGAACCCTTAAAACGCTGAACAGTTTTCTTTAACGCTTTTTTTTCTTCAACCAGATTGGTTTTGTCACTCGCGTTTCTGATAGTTACCAAAATACGGTTTAAGTCCAATGGTTTTTCAATGAAATCAAAAGCTCCTAATTTAATAGCTTCAACCGCTGTTTCGATATTTCCATGACCAGAAATCATAATCACAGGACTGTCCACTTTCTCTTTTTGAAGCGCAGCGAGAACCTCCATTCCATCCATTTTAGGCATCTTGATATCGCAAAAAATAAGATCATAATACTGAGCTGTAGCTTTCTCGAAACCTTGCTTTCCGTCTTCTGCTTCATCAACCTCAAAATCTTCAAACTCTAAAATTTCTTTCAGTGCTCTGCGTATACTTTTCTCGTCGTCTATGACTAAAATCTTGCCCATGGAGGAATTATTTGTGTTATTTATTCAAAAATAGAAAGAATAACGCAGAGAAGGAGCTAAGTTCAAAGAAAAATAACCGCAAAGGCGCAAAGAAGAAAGAATAACCGCCAAGTTGCAAATAAGTCGCTGAGGGCGCAAAGAAGATAAATAATGAAAGGGAAAAGAAGAAAGAGTTTTATGAGAATGTTGTGGCTTATAAAACAGCAAAGACGCAATTTTTTGCGTCCCTACTTTCTAAATATTAATAATTTTTATGACTTCATGGTTTATAAATAACAAGCCCAATCTTTAGTACCTCTATTATATTTAAACGGCAAGGCCATTAAACCCTTTGCGACCTTTCCGCAATCCTCCGCGACTTTGCGGTCAATATTTGAGATGCCACCGGCATTACTCCTAATCCTCTATTTTCTGCTTAATCACCTGCAAAATCTCATAAGTATCTTTGTCATAAACATAAATCAATAGGTGCATGTTTTCCTTAACTATTCCTGGAGGTAAAACATACGAATAATCTAAGATCTTTTTATCTCCTGCTTGTGCATCTGCTGCAAACGTAGAAACACCAAAAGCATTTCCATCGATACTACCTAAATGTTTATCTCTGTGAACATAGAATTCATTATCACTATTGTCAGGCATTTTTTGCCAATCTACCAATGAGTCTTGAATTACATAGACAACAGTGTTCATATCTATCGCGGCAGAAGTTTTCTTCTCAACTTCTACGTGTAAATAACCACCGTTGGCTGCGGAATAATAATTAAAAACAGACTGAATATTTACTTTTAAGTCATTTGCATTCAAAATATTATCAGTTCTACTTTGCCATACTCCAAATAATGAGAACATTTCACCACTGCCTTTTTTTCTATTTACCGTTCCCTGAGGGTTTCCATTAAATCCAAAACCAGTCTTAAATTCTTCACCATAAGCAACTCCATCAGGATTTGTATGATCTGTAAAGAATGAAGAACCATTTGGATAAGCTAGTTGATATGAAAGCGATCCTGGTCCAGTATGAATGGAAGCTACAAAAACACGATTTGGTTTGCTTTCATGTATTCCGTGTGCAATGTCTGCTGCTGTAGGACAATTAAAACAAGTGTGTCCTGTATAATCTTCGATTAAAACATTTACAAATGTGTTTTGATTATTCGTAAATACAGGATACTCATTTGCTAAATAATCACTCCAATTACCAGGGTATAATGTTGTATCTATATTAATTGTAGCAACTTTTTCATAAGGATTATCTACTTTATCGCAACTGGTGAAAATAATTGATGCTCCAAATAAAAAGAATATATATTGATGTAATTTTCTCATTGTTTTATGTTTTAGAAACTATGCGTAAAAGATACTGACAAGCCATTTGATGAGGGTACTTGACGACAAATTCCTCCTACACAAAATAACCCTTCTTTTTGACGACCATATCCTACTTGAAGTCTTGTTGCACCCCAAATTCGACCAACAAATAACATTGGGTAATTGACACGGTCTGCTTCAACTGGATTACCATAATTAGATTGTAAAATAGCACTAAAGAACCAATCAGGAGAAATAGTGTATTCCACTAAAGCTGTTGCCCAAGAACCTCTGTCTTTGTTATCAACTGTCCACAGACCTTGAAGTTCTGCTCTAACCGTATGTCTTCTGTTGATTTTGTATTCAACATCTAAAACTCCAATGTGCGATTGAATAATACCTTTTTCGTTCGTTATTTTTAATACATCATTATTCATTGAAATGTTAAAGTAACTTGCTTCAACAGTCCATTTTTTGCTCAATTTTCTTTTAATGCTAACGTTGATATCTCTCCAATAAAGTAAATCACTTTTATCAAATAACTTCGATTCATAAGTTACGCGTGTAGAATCTGATGGGTTGATTTCTGATGTACTCTTTAAAGGTTCATAAGCGGTAGAAAAGTTTAAAGAAACATCTGTTCCGTACTTCCCGCCTAGTTTAGATCCTCTTTTAATTTTATAAATAACATCTGCTTGGAAAGCAACTTCACCTGTTGGTTGTGATGCATATGGATATAATGTAGCTACTAAATTATAAGTATGCGTTTTGGTTAAGGGCGGAACATATCCAATAGTTAAATCTTGTAAAACCGCTTCTCGGTCACTTCGAAAACTCATATTATCTATTGACTTTGCCGAAAGAATTATTCCCAAACCTTTTTGAGAATAACCAGCGTTTATTATCACACCTTTTCCATAATTGTAGATATATCCATTTTCTTGAGAAGGATCTTGTTCTTTAATTGTATATTCTCCATTGATGAAGAATTTTTTATAAGCCAATTCCAATCTTCCTCCGTAGGCTCCTGTATTTTCAGGTAGAATGAACTGTGTGTTATTGTCTTCTTGAAACCTTGAAACGAATGATCCTCCCCCAGTAACCCTAAAATCACTTGCCGCAAGTTTTGGAAACCATTGACTGAAGTTAACTTCAAGATCAGCTCCTCTTACTATTCCCGCTCCATATTGATTTCTTCCATCTGTAAATGAAAAACGTTGTCTTCCGTAAACTGTCTTAATAGTTACTCCTTTATATGGACGTAAGTTTAAACTTATTCCGTTCATCATGTTGTCAACTCCCAAAGCTCTGTCTTCATAAGAACGAAAGATAAGTCCTGAACCAAATTGCTCGTAAAAATTACCCACTGTAACATCAACCAATTCATTTTCGTAGCCTAAATATCTGTAACCTAATCCAGATCCATCATAACGGTCTGGATAACCAAGTATTCTTGGTAAATATGATTCGAGACGCATTCCTGCCTTAAATCCGCTATTGCGGTAATTTACGTTAATGTAGGAATTGAGTAATGCTTTCTCATCTGGTTGCTGCGCGTTAATTTTGTCATCGTCCAAGAGGTATTGGAAATTACTTTCCATATTTCCTGATATCGAACCCTGAGACATTGCATTTAATCCTAAAAATAGGAAGGCAGAACCAGCGAGTATTCTTGTTATTTTCATAATGTAATTGTGAACGGTATTTTGGGAATTAATCCTTTTTCTCAGTAAGCTTTAAGATGTGATCATACAATTCGTATTCATCACCCGGCGCATAGTTGTTGTGTGAATAAACAATTTTCCCATTTCCATCTATTAAAAATGTATGTGGAACGTTATTTACTCCCATAGCACGTTTAAAATCACCATTTGGATCCAATAGAATCTCATATTCCCAAGCTTTTGAATCTACATAAGGAACAACACGACTCGCTGTACGTTGGTCATCAATGGAAACAGCCACTAAACGCACTCCAGTTTCATCTTGCCAATCAATATACAAATCATGGATAGCATTTAATTCTTTTTTGCAAGGTGTACACCAGGTTGCCCAAAACGAAATAATCATTGGTTTTCCATCGTTTTCAAGTTGAGCAGTATTAATCATTTCTCCAACTGTGTTTTTCAATTGCATTTCAGGAATGGTTTTATCCATTAGTCCTTTAACCTCCTCTTGTGCAAAAGAATTTGTACTTAGAAATAGAAATACAGAAGCGATTAATAATGATAATTTTTTCATGTTCAATTAGTTTTTAGTTCAGCAAAGTATATGCATACTTCATACCATACAATGCATAATCATCAAATATAGATATAAATGTGAAAAATTGGTAAAAAATGATGGGTGTACTATTGGAATCCAAAAAAGAAAAGAGAGACGATATAGCCTCTCTTTTCTTTTAAAATTTATCTTATACTTTTTTATAAACTTCCTTTCTTGATTTCATTAAATGATAATCCTAAGAGGAAAAATAAGTATAATAATCTAAGTTCGTACCCGTGCTAAATGCTGGATTGAATTATTTCATTACTGCAATTCTTTTTACAGTAGTTGAGCCAGCAACTTCAATATGTGCATAGTAAATTCCATTTTTCAAACCTTCTAAACTTAAATTAATATTAGAAGTTCCTGCAGACAATTCGTTTGATGTATTATTTACAACAACTTGTCCTAGGTTATTTAAAACTTGAACATTAACCAAAGATTTTTCAGTTAATTTAATCTCAAGAGAAATATCTCCTGAAGTTGGATTAGGATATGCATTTACACCTACGATCTGCTTGTTTTCTTCTTTAACATTTGCTGTACCAATAAAGATTGGACCCTCAGCTCCAGTAATTACTTCTTGGTTTCCTTCAGCTAAAAATGCTACAACCTCTAAGTCTTCTAGTACATAATTAACTCCATATAAAGCTGCTGGAATAGTATAAGTATATTGACGTTGAATCAATGTTCCTTGAGAAGTTGTGGTAACAACATCTCCCCATTGACCTGTCAACATATGACGAAGCATGTGATTGTGTTGGTATTTTCCATTCGCAAGAACTTGTGAAGGATTTCCAGACATTCCTGTTTGTGGTCCTTCAATACCATTTTGTAATAAAGCAACGTTAATTTTATTTGTAGCTGATCCATTTCCAGTGTAATAAACTTCAACATCTACTGTTAATTCTCTTGTGGTGATATCTAAAGAAGATTGTAGTGCAATATTTGCATAAGAATCTATCCCAAACATAATATTAGAATACGTAGACCATTTCCCTCTGTTTAGCGCAGTTGAACTACCTTCAAAAACATGACGATTAACTGTTCCAGAAGGATAACCTGATAATCCTGATTGACCAGCGATAGCACTACCAAATGGAGTTCTAAAATCTGGTTCTCCAGCACTTGGACTTGCATAGCTTCCCACGTGAATGTTAATCAGTACAACATCATCAGGATTTGAATTTTTAATAGTTTGAGCACGTAAATGTCCATCTGGACAATACACACAATGAATACCTGTAAATTCTTCTAAAACTACATTCTTGTTTTCAGGACTTTGGTTAACCGGTAGTTGAGCGAATAAAGTTGTAGCTGAAAATAACGCTACTGCAGTATTAAGTAATTGTTGTTTCATAATTATATTTTAATAGTTCAGGCTAAAGTAGGTAAAGAAATTGTTAATTCAGAATAAATAATAGTCCTTATTATTGGATTTAAATAATCTAATTCCGGATGTCCATATTTCATTAGTGCTCGAATTAAAATTTTTTCATTTAAAACCTACAGCCTTTTTTCACTATGTGAAGAATTATTAATTTGTTTTGGTTCACTATTATTAATCAATTTTATAATTTCTTCTTCAACTGCATTATTGGATTTGTTTTCCCTAAAATATTTTTGTCATTCATCTTAGGGATAAATAGTGTTGGGAAAAGTTGAAAGCAAAAAAAAGGGAGACGATATCGTCTCCCTTTTACTAATACATTAAATTCTCATTTTGAATTATAAAGTTTGTTATTTAGGCGTGAGTTAATTTTAAATCCAAGGAGTTGACTTTATGTCAATGACTGTTTTAAAATTCGCTCACCACGACAATAACGGGCTTTAGAATCAAAATTATCTAATAACTGAGATACGTTTTGTTTGCTCTCCGTTAGCAGTTTTAACTTTTACAATGTACATTCCTGATTCAAGAGAAGAAACATCTAATTGTGTTGCTTGAACTCCTGAAACTGTACCTAGGTTGTTTGTTGCTACCGTTTGACCAACAGTGTTCAAGATAGAAACCGTTACATCATTTTGGTTTTGCAATTCAAACTCAACGTTTACAACGTTACTTGTTGGGTTAGGGAATACTTTGAAGTTAATGTCTTCTTTTGCAAGTTCGATTACATCCATAGTTGCAGTTGGACACTGATCCAATGCAGTTTGGTAAGCACCAAACATACCTGCTCCATATCCTACATCTTGTTTGATAATAGTACTTAATTCTGGGTCAGTAATATTAGGACAAATCATTACAAAGAAAGGAATACTTCCTCCTGTGTTGAATCCGTGGTTTATTGCGTAATGGAAGTAAGAGTTATTGTTAGCTACAGTGTAAGGGAATTTTGGGTAAGCATAAAAACCACCGTTCCAATTTAATCCATTAAGTACTGCAGCGTTATCAGTTGCTTCTACAGAAATTGCAAGAGCTTCAACCTTTCCAGTTCCTGAACCATTATTTTCAACTAATTCAGACAAAGCTGGAGTTGAACTTTGACAAGGACCACACCATGATGCCATAAAGTCTAAGATAATAGCTTGACCATTTTCTAAACGATCGTGTAAATCAAATGAATTTCCATCTGAATCTGTTCCTACAAATTGAGGTACAGGTGGTAGGAAGTTAAAAGTAGTAGTTGCAATATTGTTTGCTGCAACATCATCAGTAGTTGTGATTGTTGCAACTAAATCTTTAGCTCCCATTGTTACACCATTTACTGTTACATTAATTGTGTGAGATTGAGTGTATGCTAAATTGATTCCAGTAACATTTTCAGTTATTGGAGTGCCTCCGTCAAATGTGTAAGCTAAGTCAAAACTTGTTACAGCAGTAAGACCCATATTTTTAACATTAATAGAGAAGGTTCTGTTTCCAATTAATCCACCGTCAACTGTCATTCCAGTTAAAGCTAAATCATTGTTAGGAACCTTTGCAACCATAACGTCATCGACATTCAATCTGAACTCATCAGTTACACCGTGGTGACGAAATGCAACATATACAGTTGAACCATTAAAAGAAGATAAATCAATATTTCTAGAAACATATTGATCATTAGTTGCAATCATAACTTCTGTAAAATCTGCTCCATTTGCAAGCATATCTACTGTTGCATTGGAAGTACCTACATATACAGAGTAGTTTTCAGCTGGGAATTGTTGATCTTGACCTTTAACTAACCATGAAAGTTTTGTTACTCCAGTAGCAGAAGTTAAATCTATTGCATTTGAAATCATCCAATTATCAGGTGTCAATGGACCAAGTGTGCTTGTCCAAGACGCTGATGATGCAACTTGTCCTTGTGGACCATTGAAATTTGTAGCTTCCCAGTTTTGATTATCACCATCGCTGTCTGTCAAAGACCATTTTGCAGTTATGGCTCCAGAGAAGTCGTCTTGAAAATAAGTTTGAGCGCTAATTCCTGTTGCAAGTAATAAAGCTGCCCCTAGTAAAATTTTTTTCATAATTTATAGTTTTATTGATTTTATATAAATGTAAATATAAATAAAGTTAATTAAGTTTTTTTATCAAAATGAACTTATTATTGTAATGCTAGAATAATGATCTGTTTTTATTTAACTATTGACTACTTGTTGTTATGGCATAAATGCTTTATATTTGGTCAAATTATAAATTCATAATATGAAAACATTATACTCAATTATATCCGCTTTTTTATTTTCAACTTTAGTTTTCGGACAAAGTAGTGTAGAAATAAAAGGACAAGACAATATAAACTATGCTAGTGATACAGTAACGATATCTGGTTCAGGAATAAATATTTCTAAAATATTTTATGTAAAAAATACAGGGACAACGACTCAGTTCTTTTGGGCTAGAAAAATCATAATTATGTCAAGTCCTGATTTTATCATACAATTATGCGATGAGAATTTATGTATGGATACTCAGGGTCAATTTTGGATTTCTCAATATGAAAAAACTATTCAAACAGGAGATTCACTCTTATTCAAACCACAAATGACTTTGAGTGGTGTTTCTGGAAGTGCAGAGGTAAGATATTACGCTCTTGATGGAGATAATAATAAAATTGACTCTATGACAGTAATGTTTAATTCAACTTTATCTACTGATAAAAACGAACAAACTGATTTCAATATTTATCCAAACCCAGCTCAAGATTATGTCAACATTAAGAGTGAAGGATTAAAAAATGGAGGAATGGTAGTTTTTCTTGATGCCTTAGGAAAAGAAGTTAAACGTTCATCGGTGAAAGGAATAAACACAAAGTTATCAGTTAGCGATCTTAAAAGAGGTGTCTATTTTGTAAACATCAACGGAAATAATGGAATGAAAAGTAATGTTCAACGATTGATTATTCAATAGTTACTTGAACATTATTTATAGATACTAAAACCCTGGTCGTATTGATCAGGGTTTTTTATTGGATAGTACTCCTTAGGAACCTCTACTGGAATTGAGAAATGACAACTACTTATTCATTAATTTAGGGTCTCTCTTTTTTCTTCAAAGAAAAAGTATAACTTAATCCTAATTGTGCATGAATCATATGTGATTCCACTTCTACAATAGGTATTTTATCAACTATTTTTTCAAATTCCACAACATCATACCAGTAAGCATACTTCGTCCTCATAATTCTATATCCATAATCTATTCCTAAAATAAGATCTAGATTTTCAATCAAACGGATATTGCAACCTATAATTATGCTTCCAACAAAAGGAGTAGAATGCTAAAGTAATGAATAGTAGGGGTCGTGAAATTCACCTTGACCCTTTGGTTGAACTCTTGGAATAAAGGATCTTTCCATAATATAACCATTCTTATAATTCGTAGCAATTTCTTTTAAAGCGGTAATTTCAAAATAGGGACTCACCTTTTTTTCTCTATTTAAGAACACGAACTTCAAGGAACGACCAATAAAATGACTTCTTAAAAGTGAATTCATTGATCTATGGATTGGAATATAACCATCATTATGATAGAGTATTTGAGAGTTATAGGAAATTACATTTGATGAAAGCTGATGAATAAAACGAAAATCAACATCACTTTTTCCGACATGAAATCTTGCACCTAAATCACTTCGTATTGCTCAGTATGTTTGAGAACTGAGGTTGCTTTCTATAAATTCGCTTGAAAAAGCACACGACAAGCCCACTATCATCTTAATTTCTTCTTGTGAGAATCCAAAAACACTGCAGCTAAAAATAAATACAATGGGTAAAATTTTCATCTTTTTATTAATTGAAATGTTAGTTTTTATAATAGGTGGATACAAGATCGCAACTATTATTAAGCAGGATTAATTTTACAAGATACGAATTTTTTTCAAGTCATTAAATGTAATGATTAAGGTTGATTACTCATTTAGATATAATTATTAAACAAACAGAATTATAAGCTAATATACTCTATGTTAATCGATTATATTGTTTAAAATAAAATAGTTTCTCTTTCAGGGCGAGGGTGTATTGTTTGATTCAGCAGGATGCAACGCGTCATGCTGAATTGAGCTAGGCCTTCAGCCTGTTTGAAGAATTCGCAATAAAAACATGTGTATAAAAAACAAGTTTTTTCATTCAATCAAAAACGTATAATCCAGTTCGAAGTCAATAACTAGTGCTCTGAATGAGCAGCTCATTTCAACTCAAGTCATCTCCTTGGGTTGTAATGAACTCTATTCAAACTCGTCCTGAAAGGATAGCATGTTTTCTATAAAAACTCATTAAATGCAAATAGTTACCCTCCCTCCTCTATCAACCTCTCCACCAACTCAGGAACTCCTTTCGAAGCTGAATCACGAATCACCTTAAAATAACTCGGAACACTCACTTCACTTGGGTCAATTAAGTAATATTTTGCATTGTGCGGAGCGTAATTTAGAATTCCAGCAGCGGGATAAACGTTTAAAGACGTTCCCACAACAATAACGATATCAGCATCATTTATAATGGAGATAGCTTCGTCTATCATTGGAACCGCTTCACCAAACCATACCACATGGGGTCGCATTTGATAGCCTTCTTTACATTTGTCTCCAATTTTCACCTCCCAATCTTTCTGAAGGAAATACTTCTTTTCTGCATTGGGTCCAGCACTTTTCACTTTGTTGATTTCTCCATGAAGATGAACTACTTTTGAACTTCCACCTCTTTCATGTAAATCATCGATATTTTGTGTAATCACCTCAACATCAAATTTATCTTCTAGTTTCGCTATGGCAAAATGAGCAGCGTTGGGTTTAGATTCATAACACTGTTTACGGCGCATATTGTAGAATTCCGTTACCATTTCTGGAGCTGCAAGCCAAGCTTCTGGTGTTGCCACTTCTTCAATGTTGAATTTCTCCCACAATCCTCCGTTGTCCCGAAATGTTCCAAGTCCTGATTCTGCGCTGATTCCAGCTCCTGTGAAAACAATTATTTTCTGTTTCGTCATACTTTGAAGTTATTAATTCTTTTGATGTGTTGGTTTTTGTTAAATTTACAGCCTTGCTAAAGAATTACAAAAACGCATCAATATGGCTAAGATAAGAAAACAAGACGCACTAGACTATCACTCACAGGGTAAACCAGGTAAAATTGAGGTTGTACCAACAAAACCATACAGTTCGCAGCGTGATTTATCATTGGCTTATTCGCCAGGGGTTGCAGAGCCTTGTTTAAAAATTGCAGAAAACCCGGAGGATGTATATAAATACACTGCAAAATCTAATTTAGTTGCTGTTATTACTAACGGAACAGCTGTTTTAGGTTTAGGAGATATTGGTCCAGCAGCTTCAAAACCTGTTATGGAAGGAAAAGGGTTGTTGTTTAAAATCTTTGCAGATATCGATGTTTTCGATATTGAAGTTGATGCCAATGATCCAGAATTATTTATTCAAACGGTAAAAGCAATTGCTCCAACATTCGGAGGAATTAACTTAGAAGATATTAAAGCCCCAGAGGCATTTTTAATAGAAGAAAGATTAAAAGCTGAATTAGACATTCCTGTAATGCATGATGATCAGCACGGAACAGCAATTATTTCTTCTGCTGGATTACTCAACGCTTTAGAGTTGGCGGATAAGAAAATAGAAGATGTTAAGATAGTTGTTTCAGGAGCAGGAGCTTCAGCAATGAGTTGTGCTAAATTGTACAATTCATTAGGCGCAAAAATGGAGAATATCTTCATGTTTGACAGTAAAGGATTGTTGAGCAGAGATAGAGATCTTGACGGAAATAAAAAATTCTTTGGAGAACACCACAAGAAAACTTCTGATATGGCTACCGAATTAAAAGGAGCTGATGTATTGGTTGGACTTTCACGAGGTGGTGTGGTTTCAAAAGCGATGGTGAAATCAATGGCAGACAATCCAATTGTTTTCGCTTTGGCAAATCCAGATCCAGAGATTCCTTATAAAGATGCAATGTCTGTGCGTAAGGATTTAATTATGGCAACAGGTCGTTCAGATCATCCTAATCAGGTGAATAACGTGTTGGGTTTCCCTTTCATTTTTAGAGGAGCATTAGATGTTCGTGCTAAATGTATTAATGAGGAAATGAAATTAGCAGCTGTATTTGCAATTGCTAATTTGGCCAAAGAAACTGTTCCAGAGGAAGTAAGTGAAGCGTATGGAGAAAGAAGTATTTCTTTTGGACGTGAGAACTTTATTCCAAAACCATTAGATCCACGATTGATTTATCATGTTGCACCAGCAGTAGCAAGAGCAGCAATGGAATCTGGTGTAGCTAGAATTCCGATTAAGGATTGGGATGAGTATGACGCTAACTTAAAAAGACGTTTAGGGATTGATAATAAACTTGTTAGAGGTTTAACTGAGAAGGCGGAACGCAACCCAAAACGTGTTGTTTTTGCAGAAGCGGATCATTATAAAACTTTAAAAGCTGCACAAACAGCTTATGAAGAAGGAGTTGTTATTCCAATTCTATTAGGTCGTAAGGAAAAAGTTTTAGGAATGATTAAGGAATACAACATGGAGCTTCCAGACGTTGAAATTCTAGACCCTAAAGCTCCTGAGGAAAAAGAGAGGCTAACACGTTATGCTAAAGAATTCTTTGAATTGAGAAAAAGAAAAGGATTCACTGAGTATGAAGCAATGAAAATAATGCGTGAACGTAATTATTTCGGTGCAATGATGGTTCAGTCAGGTGATGCTGATGCAATGATTTCTGGAACTACAAGAAAATACAGTGATGTGTTGCGTCCTGCTTTACAAGTTATTGGAACACAAAAAGATGTGAATCGCGTTGCAGGAATGTATGTTTTGATTACGAAACGTGGACCAATTTTCTTAGCTGATACAACAGTTAACTTTGATCCAACAGCAGAAGAAATTGCGGATATGACAAATAACGTTGCGAAAATGATTCGTAAGTTTAAAGTAAATCCAAAAATCGCATTATTGTCTTATTCTAACTACGGTTCAGCAGAAGGAAAAGATGCTAAGAAAATGGCTAGAGCAGTTGAGATTATTCATGAAAAATATCCAACTTTAGTTGTAGATGGAGAGGTTCAAGCAAACTTCGCTTTGAACAACGAGTTGATGAATGAAAAATTCCCATTCTCTGAATTAGCGAATAAAGAGGTAAATACATTTATTTTCCCTAATTTATCATCGGGAAATATAGCTTATAAATTATTGCAAGAAATGACGGATGCTGAAGCAATCGGACCAGTATTGGTAGGCTTGAGAAAGTCAATTCATGTATTGCAATTGGGTGCGTCTGTACGAGAAATAGTAAACATGGTAAAAGTTGCTGTAGTAGACGCTCAAAACAAATAGATATGATTACATACCTAAACGGAAGACTGATAGAGAAAACTCCAACTGTATTGGTCATTGAATGTGGAGGAATAGGTTATGAGGTAAAGATTTCATTGAACACTTTTTCGGCAATCGGAACTGATGAATCGATTAAAATATTTACTCAATTTGTGGTAAGAGAAGATGCGCAAATCTTGTATGGATTTAAAGATACAGTCGAAAGAGAAATGTTCAACTTCTTAGTTTCTGTTTCTGGTATTGGACCAAATACAGCAATGGTGATGTTGTCTGGACTTTCTCCAGCTGAAATAGCATACGCAATTACTTCAGGAGATGTTGATACGATAAAGGGAGTCAAAGGAATAGGAACTAAAACTGCGCAACGTGTAATCGTAGATTTAAAGGACAAAATGTTAAAATTCGAGGTTTCTGGTGATAATATTTCATCTTCAAACAATACACTTCGATTTGATGCGTTAACTGCATTGGTTTCACTTGGTTTTGATAAAAAATCAGCGGAAAAAGCCATAAATAAAGTAATGAATGAGCAAGATTCTGTAGAAATTTTAATCAAGAACGCTTTGAAAGTGCTCTAACGGGAAAATTCAACTGTGAATATACAAACACTAAATACGTTATGGAATGGGTTTTTGTTAACTCTAATTCTTTCTGCCGCAACATCAGTTTACGGTCAGAATGATCCTGATTCAACAAAGTTACCATATCCAATAAATAATCCTTACGATCCAACAGGAAACGGAAGGCAAAGTTTTGACTTGGGCGATCCTAAGAGCGTTCAAAAAACAATTGTCTACGATCCGAAAACGGGAAAGTACGTTTTTAAAGAAGTTATTGGTGGTCTCGATTATAGAAGATCATCCATGATGACCCTTGATGAATATATCGAGTATGAACGTCAGCAAAAAATGCAAAGCTACTGGAAAGAGAAAATCGATTCTCAAACAGAAGAAGAGCAAGGATTAATTCCACCTATTACAATTGATAATCCAGGATTTGCGAATATTTTTGGATCAGATGAGATTCAAATTCGTCCAGAGGGAAGTGTTGAACTTTCTTTAGGTGTAAACTCTTCTCGTTATGATAATCCGAGTTTACCAGAAAATCAACGCCGTATTACACGATTTGATTTCCAACAGCAAATTCAATTGAACTTAGTTGGTCAAATTGGTACAAAATTGAAATTAGGAGTTTCTTACAATACCGAAGCCGCTTTTAACTTTGACAATGTTACAAAACTAGAGTGGACAGGAAACGAAGATCAAATTCTTCAAAAAATTGAGGCAGGTAACGTTTCCATGCCATTAGAAACTTCTTTAATTGAAGGATCTCAAACTCTTTTTGGAGTTAAAACAAGAATGAAGTTTGGTCGTTTGACCGTTGATGCAATTGCTTCAACATCAAGAGGACAAAAACAAGAAATCAATATTAAAGGAGGTGCGCAAGTACAAGACTTTAAATTGAAAGCAGATGATTACGAAGCCAATCGTCACTATTTCTTGAACTATTACCACAGAGATCACTATGATGAGGCAATGAAAACTGTGCCTGTTGTAAGTTCTTTGGTAAACATTACACGTATTGAAGTTTGGGTAACCAATCAAACCAATAAAGTTGAAGACACTAGAAATATTATTGGATTTACCGATTTAGGGGAAGCAAAACCTGAAAATTGGTCAGGAAATCCAGGAAATGCATCCAGTAATCAATTTCCAAGAAATAATGCCAACGGATTATATGAATTCGCAAAAAACAATCCAACCATTCGTGGATTTAATAATGCGGTTGTTGCCTTAGAATCTGAATTAACAGAGCCAGGACCTTTCCAACAAGCAAATGATTACGAAAAAGTTGAGAACGCAAGAAGATTAACAGACCAAGAATTTACTTATAATGCCCAACTGGGTTTTATCTCGGTAAATCTTCCTTTAAATAATGATGAGGTTTTAGCCGTTTCTTATGAATATACTTATGCAGGAAGAACATATCAAGTTGGGGAATTTTCAACTGATGGTATTGTTGGAACTGACGCACTTTTCTTGAAATTATTGAAGCCTACAATCTTAAACCCTAAGAATAAACTTTGGGATTTGATGATGAAAAACGTTTATTCTATTGGTGCTTATCAAGTAAGTCAAGAAGGATTTAGATTAGATATTTTATACAATAATCCAGACAATAGTTTATTGGTGAATTTCCTTCCTTTTGAAAAAATGGATGACAGACAAGTGATTGATGTTGTGGGAATGGACCGGTTAAATCAAAACAACCGTGCACAACAAGATGGTGTTTTTGACTTTTTACCGATTACATTTAATGGAAATCAAGCCACAAACGGTGGAACTATAAACACTAGGAATGGTAGAATTTATTTCAGCACAATTGAACCGTTTGGAGAAACGATAAGACAAGAAATGATTGCTACGAGTACTGATCTTGCACAATTTGCAGATAAAGTAGCTTATGATGAATTATATGATTCTACTAAAATTGCAGCACAGCAAATACCGAAGAAAAACAGATTCTACTTTGTAGGGAAATATGAATCTTCTGTGAGTGATGAAATTCCATTAAACGCATTGAACGTTCCTGAAGGTGCAGTTGTAGTAACTGCAGGAGGAATTCGTTTAACAGAAGGTTCAGACTTTACGGTAGATTATAATCTTGGTCGAGTGAAGATTTTAAACAGTGCAGTTTTAGAATCAAATGCAGATATCAAGATATCAATTGAGAGTAATTCTGTCTTTGGATTTCAAAATAAATCCCTCATGGGAACACATTTGAATTACATGATTAATCCAGACTTTAATGTTGGAGCAACATGGATGAGAATGACCGAAAAGCCAATTACACAAAAAGTGGATATCGGAGATGAGCCATTTAAAAATAATATTGTTGGAGCTAATTTATCTTACAGAAAGGATATTCCTTTCTTAACAAAATTGATCAACTTTATTCCAACTATTTCAACAAAGCAAATGTCTACTTTGACATTAAATGCTGAGGTAGCGCACTTGATTCCTGGAACTCCACGTGCTATTTCAAAAGAAGGGATTTCTTATGTTGATGATTTTGAAGGAAGTCAATCTACAATAGATTTAAAGAACTTCTCTTCATGGAGATTAGCTTCTATTCCACAAGGACAAAGTAATTTATTTCCAGAAGCAGCATTGAAAAACAATTTAGCTGCAGGATTTAAACGTTCTCATTTATCATGGTATTCTATTGATCCAATGTTTCATGAAAACCGAGCGATAACACCTCAACACATTGCTGACAATCCAGATGAAACGGAAAACATGAATGTTTCTATTATAAATAAAACAGACATTTTCCCGAATACGCAACCCGCAACAGGTGAAATTACAAACCTGCCAGTTTTCAACATGACTTACTATCCTAAGGAAAGAGGAATGTATAATTATGATACAACTAACACGGTTAACATTGATGGTGAATTCAATGATCCACAAGAAAGATGGAATGGAATTATGCGTTCTTTAACAACAACAAATTTTGAAGAAACGAACGTAGAATATATCCAGTTCTGGATGTTAGATCCATTTAATGAAGACCAAGAATTACAAGATCCCAATACGAATCATTCTGGAGGAGATTTATATTTCAACATTGGTAACTTATCGGAAGATGTACTTCCTGATTCAAGAAAGAGTTTTGAAAATGGATTACCAAGAGAATTTTCAAATACAGACAATACAGATTTAACGAATTGGGCACGTGTTTCTACGCAACAAGTTGTAGTAAATGCATTTGATAATGATCCAGACACCAGAGCAGCACAAGATGTTGGGTTGGATGGATACGATGATGAAAAAGAACGTTTGGCTTTTGCAAATTATGTGAGTTGGGTTCAGAATAATGGAACACTTTCACAAGCGGCGAAGGATAAAATCTTAGCCGATGTATCAAAAGACAATTATAATTATTACCGAGATGATCGCTACGATTCAGATGAACAAGGTATAATTCGCAGGTATAAATACTGGAATGGACACGAAGGAAACTCTCCAACTCCAGAAATGTCTGCAACAATCAATAATGATGGTTATCCTACACAGGCAACAAATACTCCGGACATGGAGGATGTTAACCGTGACAATAACCTGAGTGAATCTGAAAGCTATTATCAATATAAAGTTTCTTTACGTCAACCTGATTTGCAAGTTGGGAAGAACTACATTGTTAACTCAAGAGAGTATTCAAAAGGACAAAAGGAATATAAATGGTATCAATTCCGTATTCCGGTTAGAAATCCTGAAAAAGCAGTCAATGGAATTTCAGATTTCCGTTCCATACGATTCATGAGAATGTTTATGAAGGCATTTGAAGAAGAAACAACATTGCGTTTTGCCAAATTAGAATTGGTAAGAGGTGAATGGAGAAAATTCAGAGAAAGTTTAACACAGCCAGGAGAAGGGGTTCAAGAAGATCCAAATTCAACAGCTTTCAATATTGGAGCAGTGAACGTTGAAGAACACGATCAACGTGAACCAATTAAATATGTTATTCCACCAGGGATTCTGCGTGAGGTTGATCCATCTCAGCAGTTCCAAAGACAGTTAAACGAGCAATCGATGACCATTGAGGTGTGTAACCTTAAAGATGGTGATGCAAGGGCCGCCACCAAGAATGTTGGAATGGACATGATTATGTACAAGAATTTAGAAATGTACCTTCATGCCGAAGAAGTAGATGCCATAAATCCACTCAACGATGAAGATGTAACCGTTTTCATTAGGCTAGGAACCGACTTTAAGGAGAACTATTATGAGTATGAGGTGCCCATGAAAATTAGTCAATGGGGCGTAACACAAGATCTTCAAATTTGGCCAGAGGAAAACAATTTAAGAATTGTATTTGATGATTTAATTGCTTTGAAGAAAGAAAGAAATAACGCCTTGGATCAACCCGGTTCTGGAGCTGCTTTTAATGTTGAGTATTCGAAAGAAGTGAATCATAAACCTGGGAAATCCGATAACAACAGCGTTAGTTATTCAAAAAGAATGATGAAGGTGAAAGGAAATCCAAGCTTAACAGATGTGAAAACCATCATGATTGGAGTTAGGAATCCGAAACTGGATGCAAAAAACCCTTGGAAACCAGATGATGGATTAGCGAAATGTGTTCAGGTTTGGGTGAATGAGCTGCGTTTAACAGAGTTTCAAAACGAAGGAGGATCTGCTGCTTTGGCACAAGCTCAACTGCAAATTGCTGACTTTGCTACTGTTCAAGTTGCGGGTGCATACAGTGGTTTAAACTGGGGAAGTATAGACAGTAAAGTTTCAGATCGTCAGAGAGATACGCGTTTAAGTTTAGATATTTCTGCAAATGCACAATTGGGACAATTATTAGGAGAAAATGCTAAAATTGACATTCCTTTCTTATATACTTATTCCGTTGGAGCAATAAATCCACGCTTCGATCCTTACAATCCGGATATAGAACTTTCTTCTTATGAAGCAGAAGAGCGAAAACAAAAATTAAAAGATGGACGAGATTTTACACAACGTAAATCATTCAACTTTACAAATGTTAGACGTCAAAGAAAACCTGGTTCAGAAGCCAATCTCTGGGACATTAGTAATTTCTCATTAAACTTTGCTTACAGTGAAGATTTACACCGAGATTTCACTACGAATTATGACAGAACTAAAATTTGGAAAGGGGGTGTGAACTATGTTTATAATGGAGCACCAACACTTTGGGAGCCATTCAAAAACTCCAAATTGATGCGTAAATCTAAATGGTGGGATTTAGTGAAATCAACGAATTTTTATCTTGGACCTAAGAACATCAGTGTTAAAAACAACTTGATTCGTAATTATAACGAAAGACAAATTAGAAATAACATTCCCAATACTGCTTTTGAATTCCAACCAATCTATTTGAAAAACTTTACATGGAACAGAAGATTTGACTTTAAGTATGATTTAACAAGAAATCTAAAATTCGACTTTTCCGCAAATAACAGTTCAATTATAGATGAGCCAGGAGGACAAGTTGATAAAAATGAAAATCCAGAATTATACAGAGAATTTCAAGATTCTGTAAGAACTCAATTGAGGACTTTAGGAAAAACAATGCGCTATGATCAAACTTATAATCTAACTTACAATCTACCATTTAATAAAATACCCGCTTTAGATTTCATTAATTCAAATGTGCGTTACAGTGGTTCTTATGAATGGACAAGGCCAAATTTAGGTCAAGAAGCCTTTGGGAATACAATTCAAAATAGCCGAACGATAAATACAACGGCACAATTGAATATGTTGACCTTATATAAGAAGTCTGATTTCTTAAAGAAGATTATTGACGATGGTAGAGGTGGAAGAGCAACTATGCGTAGCGCAATGGGTGATGGCGGTTTAAATACCAGAGGTGGAGTGAATAGGAACCTCGGAAACACAAATAACGACAGCCGTTTAGCCAAGAAGGTAAAAGAGCTTAATGAAAAACTAGAGAAACTAGAAAAAATTAAGGTAGATCAACTTGAGACAGACGAACTTGTTGAGCACCAAAAAGAGCTTGCAAAAGTTGAACGAAAATTAGGAAGTAAAGAGCCAAGATTAGAAAATCAAAATGAAAGAATAGCCACTCAAGAAGAAAGAGAAGAAAAGTATCAAGATAAATTTGGAAAACCATATCATCCAATTACTGGTTTTGGAGCTAGAGCATTGATGAGTGTGAGAACAATTTCAGGAACATACACTCAAAATGATGGGATGTTATTGCCAGGATTTAATCAAGAGGCTAAGTTCTTTGGAATGAACAACGCGATGATTGGTGACAGTAAAATTAGAGGGTTTGCAATTGGTGAACAACAACGAAATGTTTTCGGAAAAGAAACAGGATTTGAGTTTGCACCTTATGCTGGAGCTAATGGATTTGTTGTTGATACAAGTGGATTGAATACACAACATACAATAATGCATGCTCAAAATTATAATTTGAGGGCCAGTATTGAGCCAATTAAAGATTTGAAGGTTGATTTAACAATGAAACGTAATTTCACAGAAAGCTCATCTCAATATTATAGATTCTCAGATAGTTTACAAGCTTTTGAAAATCAAAGTGAATTCAAATCAACGACGGTAAGTTATTCTACAATTTCTATTCGTTCGGCATTTGAAGCTATGGATAGTGATTTCCGATCCCCTTCTTTTGACAATCTAAGATCGAAAAGGACAGAAGTTTCTCAAGTTTTAGGAGAAGGAAATCCTTATAGTTTGTCAGATAGTGCCGGATATAAAGATGGATATGGTCCAAGTCAGCAAGATGTAATTATTGGTGCTTTCTTGAACACATTCTCTGGAAAGAAAACTTCGAAGAAATCAATTTCTCCAGTTCGAAATGTTCCACTTCCAAATTGGCAGGTTTCCTATAATGGATTAACCAAGTTTAAATTCTTTAAAAAATATGTACAGAATTTCACTTTAAGACATGGTTATAATTCATCTGTAACCGTTGCAGGAATGCAAACCAATTTGAATTCAGAAATAGATGATGACGGATTCTTATCTGCCAGAGATATCAATGACAACTTTATTTCTCAACAACAAGTTCAAAACGTTACTATTTCAGAGCGCTTCTCCCCATTATTTGGATTTGATGCAACTTGGAAAGTCAATGGAAACGGACTGTTAACTAAATTTGAAATCAGTAAAGAACGTTCTTCTTCTTTGTCTCTAGCAAATAATCAATTAACAGAGATGATAGGAACAGAGTATGTGGTAGGAACGGGGTATAAGTTTACGAATTTCAGACTCCCGTTAACCTTCCAAGGAAATAAATTGAAAGCCTCTGATTTGAATATCCGAATCGATTTATCAATCAGAGATAACATCACTGTAATTAGAAAAGTAATTGAAAACACGACACAAGCAACAGCTGGACAGCGTGTATTCTCTATTCGATCAAGTGCAGATTATCTGGTTGGAAAAAACCTAACGCTTTCGTTATTTTACGATCAGCAGTTAACAGATCCAACGGTTGCAACGTCTTACGTTACAGGAAACATTGCCGCTGGACTTAGAATAAGAATCAATTTAGGAGGACTATAAAATAACACAATAATGATGGAAGGAACAAACATTAGAAAAGCCAAAAGAGGAGACGAACTGGTACTAATGGGACTTGTTCATGAACTTGCAGAATTTGAAAAAGCGCCAGACGAAGTCATAAATACCCCAGAGCAGTTGGCCATCGATTTATTTGATGACAAGATTTGTGATTGTTTTGTATATGAAATAGAAGGTATAATTCGAGGAATGGCTTTATATTATATTTCTTATTCTACTTGGCGAGGAAGATGTTTATACCTTGAGGATTTATACATTCAACCTGATTTCCGTAGAGGTGGAATAGGTCAAAAACTGTTTCAAACTTTAGTAGATGAAGCCAAAGAAATGGGTGTAAAACGCATGGATTGGCAAGTTTTGGATTGGAATGACTCTGCTATTCAGTTTTACAAGAAAATTGGAGCCACACTAGATCCTGAATGGATTAATGGGAGATTGTTTTTTTAAAATTTTTACATTGGTTTTACGAACGTCAATAACCTTTCAATCTATTGTCTGTCTCCACAGGAGTGGCGACACGCTATTCAATCATTAATCTGTTTTCTGAAGTAGTTAGCGTTTAGGATGAAAGCACATTCGTATGTCACCACTCTGTGGCTTGGGATCTCATAGTTTCAGGGTTTTTATTAACACTTCACCACTCTGTGGCGATAAATAATGATTAAAAACGACTGTAGTCCAAAAAAAACACACGAAACTTCAATTCAAAAACACCAAGCTAAATGATTCTTGTCCCTTATTTACGAGTTCCTCACTATTACGCTAACTAGCCCACGGAGTAGGTGAAATGTTAATAAAGAACGTCTAGCGTTTTTTTAAAAAGCCCAACAGCTGACGAATGACGAACTATGCACACATCTTGTAAACACATCGTTACTATTCTCTTAAACAAAACGTAGAGCAACCGCAAAATTAAAACACATTCACGTGTCGCCACTCCTGTGGCTTTATGGCATTACTGAGTAGCTAAAGCTAATAACATTTCACCACTCTGTGGCGATCGATAATAGATTGAAACGCTATTTCAATCAAAAAACTCAAGGATTTATTTATATGAAGAAAAATTCTAGATTTTTCTTTCGTAAATTTGCAAAAATCTTATCCAGATGCAGTACGAATTAACTAGAGAATATTTAGATGAAATCAGAGATTTAATTGCTGAGAACGAAAGCGATTTTATTGAGAAAGAAATCATCATACTTCACCCAGCAGATATTGCTGAAATTCTAGACGAACTAAATAGAGATGAGGCTAAGTATATTTATGACCATTTAGATCATGATTTGCAAGGTGATGTTTTAATGGAATTGGATGACGACGTACGTCAAAGATTCGTTGAAACATTCAATTCTGATCAACTTGCACTTCAATTAGAGAATTTAGATTCGGATGATGCGGTGGATATTCTTGGTGAGATGTCTGTTGCAAAGCAGCTGGAGGTAATCTCTAAGATGGACAGCGAAAACGCTTCTGAATTAGTTGATCTTTTAAATTATGACGAAGATTCGGCTGGGGGATTAATGCAAACGGAATTTATTCGTGCAAAACTCGAATGGCCAATTAATCGTTGTGTAATTGAGTTGCGAAGACAAGCTGAAGAAGTTGATAAAGTGCATACCATTTATGTAGTCGATAATGATGACAAACTTGTGGGAACATTATCGCTTCGTGCTTTATTAGTTGCCAATGCAAAATCGGTAGTTAGAGATGTTTATGAGAATACAAACATGGCTTATGTTTATACCAATGAAGACGCTGAAGAAGTAGCGAGAGTCATGGATAAATATGATTTGGTTTCTGTTCCTGTGCTTGATTTACAAAAGAAATTAGTCGGACGAATTACCATTGATGATATCGTGGATGTTATTCGTGAGGAGGCAGATAAAGATTTCCAGATGGCTTCGGGTATTTCTGAGAATGTAGAACACAATGCCGGAATCATAAAGATGTCACGTGCCCGGCTTCCTTGGTTGATGATTGGTTTAATGGGTGGTGTTTTAGGTTCTCAAGTAATTGGAAATTTCGAAACACAAATTGGTGCAATTCCTTCATTGGCATTCTTTATTCCGCTGGTAGCAGCAATGGGAGGAAATGTTGGAGTGCAATCAAGTGCTATCGTTGTGCAGTCAATTGCTAATGGAACAAGTCAATTCAGTAGTATTTTATCCCGAGTAAAAAGAGAAGCTCTTCTAGGGCTTTTAAATGGTCTTATTTGTGGGGTTTTCATTTTTGGAATCACATGGTTATTACAAGACATAAGATTGGGAATCTCTGTAAGTATCGCCTTATTTATTGTGATCTTTTTCGCAGCGATTTTCGGGACGTTAATTCCTTTGATTTTACACAAGTACAAAGTTGATCCCGCGGTGGCAACAGGGCCTTTTATTACGACACTAAATGATGTTGTTGGACTGTTTATTTACTTTGCTGTAGGAATGATGGTGTTTGATTTGTAAACATGTAATGGTATTTTGATTTGTGTTAACGTGCAATGGTATTGGTTTGTGTTAACGTGTAATGTTTTTGATTTGTGTTAACGTGTAATGTTTTTGGTTTGTGTTAACATGCAATGTTTTTTATTGTGGAGACGCAATGCATTGCGTCTCTACAATAAAAAAACAAATCAAACATTATCTTAACGGTGCAAATGACGTACCTGATTTCGAACCTTCGATTACCTGAATACCATTTTTAAAGGTCTGTTCTTTTACCACTTTTCCGTTTTCATCGTAAATTTTAACCTTCCCGTCTTTTACACCGTTTTTATATTCGGCTTCAGAGATAATTCTATTTCCTCTGAATTCATAATTTTTCATTTTACCATGGAGCTCTCCATTTTTATAATTTGAAATTACTGCCGGCAAAACACCTCCTGGATGATAAACTGTCCACGTTCCATGCTTTTCACCATTCTTGTATTTTCCTTCCTGCGTTTTTGAATAATCTTTTTGAGAATACTCAATTGATTTTCCATGAGGAACGGATATGCGTACAACTCTGTCTTTTGTTGGACCGTATTTTACCTTCGATTTCTTTTCAACTACTTTAAAATTCTCAACATCTTTTGGCATTCCATTTCTAAAAAAAGTTATCCATTCGCCAGATTTTTGACCATGATCATAAAACCCTTTCGAAAGTGGTTTTCCATCATTAAAAAACGACAACCATTCGCCGTTTAGTTTTCCTTTTGAGAAATCAGATTGGTTTTTTAACTGACCATTTTCCCAGTAATTTTTCCAAGTTCCTTCTTCAAGGTCGTCTTTGTAATCACCTTCCATCAGTAATGTTCCATCTTCATACCAAGTAGTCCAGCTTCCGTTTTTTAAATCATTTTCGAAATGACCTACTTTAAACTTTTTACCATTTCTGTAATTATAAGTCCATTTCCCATCCTTCTTGCCTGCTTTGTATTTGGCGCGGTAAGAAAGTTCTCCTGATGGAAAATTGTAAATCCAAGAGCCATTCTGCAATCCATTTTTGAAAGATCCTTTCATGTCAATAACTCCAGAATTAGTATACCAAAACCATTCTCCTGTTTTTTCTCCTTCTGAAAATTCACCTTCAACATTCACCTGACCATTGTCGAAATAATAAATGTAAGAACCTTCTAACTTACCGTTTTTATAATGTGATATCTTTTCTAAATCTCCTGTGTAGTAGTAATATTCCCATTTCCCTTCGGGTTTATTGTCTATAAAAGATCCTTTCATTAAATAGTATCCATTCACAGAAGCTTCTTCAAAAACTCCGTGGCGTAATCCATCTTTGTAATTGTACCAAGATTCTAAGCGACCATTACCGAAGTATGTCGCCATTGAACCATTACCGTCTGTTATAGATGGTGTATGCGCGGTATCTGCTCCGTAAAACTGCCAAACATAAGAGGTTTCATCGATGATTTCTTCCACCATTTTTAATGCACCATCCGTATAAAAATAACGCCATTTTCCTGTTGGTTCTCCTAAATTGAAATACCCGACTTGCGTTGTATCTCCAGTTAAAGAAAAATCAATAAATATACTGTCTTGCTGATCTTGATTAAAATAGCCTATGCTTTGTGTTTTTTCTTTTCCATAGTACTTTATCACTTCTCCATTTAGCTTATTTCTGTCGTAGTGACGTTCTTCAACCAATGTTCCTTCTCTATTAAAAAACGACCATTTACCATGTCTTTCAGTGGTTTCACCTAAATCATCTGAATAATAATAGCCATGACTTTCTACTTGAACCCTTGTTGCTGGATCGTAATAAAAAGTTTGACGCTTAGAAAGATTTCTTTCTTTTCTGGTTTGGCTATATCCATTAAAAAAAAGGAATATAAATAAAAAAAGTAAAATTGTTTTGTACATCATAGAAACTATATTAACATATCAGTATAACAAAAATATCAGAAAAGTTACATTTTATTTGAGCCACATAACGATGCTATTGATTACCAAAAACACACCAAAAACCATCAATATAGATCCTGTAATTCTATTTAATGAACGCAAAAGAGTTACTGTAATAAATGGACGTAATTTTTTAGCACCAACTATTTTTACCACATCAATGGCGAAAAATGTAAATAAAACAATTGAAAGATAGAGAATCATTTCACCTCCGGTAAGTACGTCATTTGAGCGCGTGTGTCCCAATGCCATGACAGAAAACCAATAAAAAACGACCAAAGGGTTTGCTAAATTCAACAACAACCCTTTGATGAATAAAATCCAATAATCTTTAGGATCAGCATTAACTTTCTTTGTTTTGGCGACCTCAACAGTATCTACTTTTTTGACAAAAGTAAGGTAACCATAAACGAAAAAAAGTACACCTCCAATGGCGCGAATTAACGCATTATCACCTCCACTGGAAAGATCTTCGATTTGCTGAATAAAGACATAAGCGATAACAATATAAATAATATCACTGACTAAAACACCAGCATCAAAAGACAAAGCAGCGCGAATCCCTCTTTTAATACTTGTCTCTAAAAGCACAAAAAATGCAGGACCAAGCATAACGCTTAAGATTAATCCTGTAACAATCGCTTTTAGAAGTAATTCGCTCAATTTACTTTAGTTCTATTTAGTCGTTCAATTTCAATACCGCTAAAAATGCTTCTTGTGGAACTTCAACTCTACCCACTTGTCGCATACGTTTCTTACCTTCTTTTTGTTTCTCTAAAAGCTTTCTTTTACGAGAAATATCTCCACCATAACATTTGGCAGTTACATCTTTACGTAAAGCTTTAATTGTTTCTCTGGCAATAACTTTCGCTCCAATACTCGCTTGAATAGGAATCTCAAATTGTTGTCTCGGAATTAATTCCTTCAATTTTAAACAAATTTTCTTTCCTAATTCAAAAGCATTACTTCTGTGAACCAATGCCGAAAGAGCATCTACTTGTTCGTGGTTCAATAAGATATCCAGCTTCACTAAATCAGACGCTTGATAACCAATTGGGTGATAATCGAAAGAAGCATAACCTCTAGAAACAGATTTTAATCGATCATAAAAATCAAATACAATCTCTGCCATTGGCATTTTGAAAGTGATCTCAACCCTGTCTTGGGTTAAATAGATTTGATTCTGTAATTCCCCACGTTTTTCAACACATAATGTCATTACTTGTCCAACATATTCAGATTTTGTAATTACTTGTGCTTTAATATAAGGCTCTTCAATTGTTTCAATAGTCGATGGATCTGGTAAATCAGATGGATTATTTACAATTTGCTTATCTGTAGGATTTTTTCTTGTATAGCAATAGTAAGAAACGTTTGGAACAGTAGTAATTACTGTCATATTGAACTCTCGTTCTAAACGCTCTTGGATAATTTCCATGTGCAACATTCCTAAGAATCCACAGCGGAAACCGAAACCTAATGCAGCAGAAGATTCAGGTTCAAAAACAAGCGATGAATCATTCAATTGTAATTTCTCCATTGAATAACGCAATTCCTCAAAATCATCTGTATCAACAGGGTAAATTCCAGCAAATACCATTGGTTTCACATCCTCAAACCCTTTTACAGCAGTTAAGCAAGGATTATCAAAAGTTGTAATTGTTTCTCCTACTTTAACTTCTTTGGCATTTTTAATCCCTGAAATAATATATCCAACATCTCCTGTTTTAACAATATCTCTGGGTTGAGGCGTCATTTTCAAAATTCCAATTTCATCCGCATGGTAATCTTCTCCAGTATTTAAAAATAGAATTTTCTCACCTTTTTTAAGAGAACCATTCATTATTCTGTAATAAGCAATAATTCCTCTAAATGGGTTGAAAACAGAATCAAATACCATCGCTTGTAACGGTCCATCAGGATCTCCTTTTGGAGCTGGAATTCGACTTAAAATTGCAGCTAATATTTCATCAACTCCTAATCCTGTCTTTCCAGAAGCTGGAATAACATCAGAAGGATCACAACCGATTAATTCTACAATTTGGTCTGTAACTTCCTCTGGCTCCGCACCAGGTAAGTCCATTTTATTTAAAATTGGAATAATCTCCAAGTCATTTTCCAATGCCAAATATAAATTCGAAATCGTTTGTGCTTCGATTCCTTGTGATGCATCAACAATCAATAATGCACCTTCACAAGCTGCAATAGAACGAGAAACTTCGTAAGAAAAATCAACGTGACCAGGTGTGTCAATAAGGTTTAAAGTATATTTCTCGCCATCCTTTTCATAATCCATTTGAATTGCATGACTCTTAATAGTGATTCCACGTTCGCGTTCCAAATCCATACTATCAAGCGCTTGATTTTGCATGTCACGATCTGAAATCGTTCCTGTAGCTTGTAATAATCTATCAGCCAAGGTGCTTTTTCCATGGTCAATATGTGCGATGATGCAGAAATTTCGAATATTTTTCATTTAAATCCTTTTGTTCTTGTGTTTTTGGTCTGACCTTAAAAAACCGATAATGATTTTATAATCGGTAAAAGATAAGAAATCGTATGCGAATTTAAGGGATTTTAGTCAGTTTTCAAGCTATTTGACTGCAAGAATGATAGAGATTTTTAATTAATTTTCTAATTGTCCCATATTCACCATCTAATTTTTGTCAAAAAATGAATGAGAACTCTATTGTCTTAATGGTTTGTAATTGTTGATTGATCCTTGAAAAAAGAATGAATGGATTTTTAAAAATCCTGCCAATACCTTGTAAAATATATGATTTCATTGCCGACCGATTGAAAACATTTATTTCATTATAGAATCGTTTACTATATTGATTTATAATTGATAGTTAAAACTGTATTCAACCTATGAGCTGCACTTTCAGTGCGTGGAAAACATACTTAATTTAGCAGGACGCGTTGCATCCTGCTGAATTGAGTTGGACTTTCAGCCCGAATGAATTATCAAGCAGTTTTAGTCTGAACTATGCACAACTACTCTGTAAAAAGTGATATAGTTTTCCTCTTTAAAAAAATATTGAATCATAAAGTCATAGATTTTAGTGATTTTCAAGATGAAATTTCCTCGATTTATAAGAAAAGTGGGTAAAGGATTTATACGAAGATTTTTGGTTCTATATGATTTTGTGTGGGTAGATTTAAAATCTATGGTTTTAATTGAAGTTAAACGATTGTTAATTTGGTTCTACTTTTATTTAAATGGAAACTTTCTATTAAAATACTTTTTGTTTAATCTTATAAGCTCTTGTTATTTAAGTATTTATGATTCTAAGTCCCAGAGGGACGGCATGTTAATAGGGATGGACGTAAGTCCATCCGCTAAACGATACAAACCAAAACAAAACCCAACAAAATCGACCTAATTGCGTGCAATTAGGTCGATTTTGTTGGGTTTTGTATTATATCTATTTGTTTTAAACCAAGGACTCACGTCCTTGGCTATTAATATGCCGTCCCGACGGGACTAATCAACTGAAATACAGACCGCCATATGCTTGCTTGTGAATATGAAATAAATACTTTGAAATACAACTCGTGTAGGTTACAGTTAAATTCGTAGTAGAACCATTAATTTTTCGAAGGATTAAAATTGATTACCCACAGTATTCCATATAGAGCCAGATTTTTTTAGCTTATAATGACCATTTACACATAGAGACAAGCATTTTTATAAATTACCAATTCTCCAGCCTGAAAGGCTAAGTTATTTCAACTCAAGGCATCGCCTTGGATTTGAAATAACATAAAAAATCCAGCGCTTTGAAAAGGCAACTCAACAACCTTCAGAATTGGCTAAACTGAAGCCGTTCATAATTCATAATTATTTAACCACCTTAAAAGTCTTCACGTTTCTCTCCGTCCGCAGAATCAAAATATAAATCCCACTGTTCAACTGCCCAGTATTCAAACTAAAACTCTTCGAATCTTCCCTAGAAGCTACAACAACACTCCCTTTAGCATCAATTATTTCCACAGAAATCAATGCTCCGTTTTCGTTACTAATATTCAACTCATCTGTAATTGGATTTGGATAAACTGAAATACCTTTCAACTCATTCCCTTCCAATCCAAGCACATCAACAAACACACAAGCCGAAGTATCAACGCATGGGCCTTGCGTAATAATTACCGCGTAATTTCCATCTGTAGTTGCTGTAAACGATTCCCCCGTTTCTCCAGCTATTGCAGAGCTATCCGCACAATCTATCCATTGATAAGCAAGTCCAGTATCATTAACAGAAATGGTTTCATTATTTAATGTCGTTGAAATATCAATATCACAATATGGGTCTACTCCACAAGGATAAATCTGATAACCACTGTCAAAAGGATTAGAAGCATCATCTTGTTTTCCTATTCCTGTTAAGTGAAAATTAATTAATGGAGTAGGGGTTCCTGCCAAAGCAGATGCTCCAGTAATGTTAACCATAAATGTATCAATTGTGTTTGTGACTGCTATGTTTCCATTACTTGGCCATGTTGTTTCTCCGTTTACAAGTTCTAGGTTTTCTAATCTTATGAACTGACTCTCTGTTGATTCATCTAAAAGTACAGGGGTAGTTGGCGTTTGAAGCGCAGCACCTTGTTGGAGAACAGTAATACTTGCAGGATTAATCCTGATTAATCCATTAAATTGCTCAATTTCTCCATCTACCTTTATTTCATCTCCTTCTGTGGGAATGTAGCCATTTACGTCAGCTAAACTAAACAAGTTTATTCCATCATTATTGGAATCTATCATTGTTAAGTTATATCCTGAATTGCTGAAGTTTTGACAATGAACAACTCCTGTTAAACTAACATTATCGCCTACTGAAACAGCTGTTCCATCAGGGTTTATTCCTGAAATAGCACCAATAGTTGAGTTGGTGTAAGTTGGACCAGTGCTTGATGGTGTGACGCAGATGCCTTGGGTTTGGGTGGGAGTCATAATATAAGTAGTTCCATAACTTGAACCATTACCATACTCTCCGTAGTAATTTGTTCCACCCCAGTACCAAACTGTACCATCAGTTTTGGTAGCCATGACTGATTGGGAACCTCTAGATTTAATGTCATTCCAATTGGTTTCAGTACCGATTTGAACTGGTACTAATTTATCAGCAGTCGTTCCATCGCCTAATTGACCAAAAGAATTACGGCCCCATGACCACAGAGTTCCATCCTCTTTAACTCCATAAGAAGTTCCTATTCCAGTAGAAAAACTAATCCATTTGTCAACTGAAATTTGTTGGGGAGTATTTGTTACTGTTGGAGTTCCTCCGAAACCTAAACCTTCTCCTCCACCCCATGACCACAAAGTACTGTCTTGTTTTTGAGCCAAAATATGAGCAGCCCCAACACTCATGATGAGCCAGTCTGTATCTGTACCAACTTGGGTTGGTATTGCTACCGTTGAAGTACTTGAGCCGAATACAATAATTGAAGATGGGTTTGAACCCCAACCCCAGATACTTCCATCTGATTTTATGGCAAAGGCTGTTCTACTCGTTCCTGCTGCAATCTCAACCCAATCGTTATCTGTTCCTACTTGAAGAGGAAACAACTGATCTGGGGTAGCAGGAGAATTACCCAATTGGTATTCATCATTTTGACCCCATGCCCAAATTGTACCATTTACTTTTAAGGCCAAGGTAAAGTTGTTAGATGCTGATACTCTTATCCAATCATTTGCCATCGTTATTTGTTGAAAAGCACTAAAGGTCTGTGTCATTGAATTAACACCTAGTGAACCGTATTGATTGCCTCCACATCCCCAAAGTGTGCCATTATTTCTGATGGCAAAAGTGTTTTTAGAACCATTACTTATTTTGTCCCAATCTGTTTCGATCCCCATTTGTATTGGGGTGGGTTCTGTTATATTTGTTGTTAATAAATTACCGAATGAAGTGGCTCCCCAACCCCACAAAGTGCCATCGGGCTTTTGACCAACGGTATGATAACCACCAAAAGTCAAAGTTTCATAGCATTGTGCTGAAACAGTAAAAGTAAGGACAAGTAATATTTTTATGAGTAGTATTTTTTTCATGATTTTATGTTTTAAAAAACGAGGTAGGCAGACCCTACCTCGTTATGGTTATTAATTTATAAAATTAAAGTGTTTATTCTATAACTAACTTTTGTTGCATCGTGTGTCCATTACTTTGTCTAAGAACAACAATGTAGACTCCAGCTTGGTACTTGCTTGTATTTAAAGGCACTTCTCCTCTTGCTGAAAGCAAATTGTGTTTAGCTACGCTTCTACCAGATAAGTCATAAACTTCCAACGCTCCTTCTGATGACGACATTTCATAGTAAACGGTTGCTATTTCTTTAGCTGGATTGGGATAAACTTTGAGTAATTCCTCAAGGTCTAGAGCTGTACTATCTCCAATATCTATTTTTCTAGAGTAATAAACAGAATTATCACATCTTGGAATTTCAACCCTTAACTCATAAGTACAAGGTACATACTGTCCATCAATAAGAACAGACCCTTGTATTGTCCAATTGGTTGAACCCGAGAATGAGCCCTGCGGTATCACAATAAATTGAAGGTTATTTATTCCTGGATTTATTGTGAAGGATGAAGGAATAATTGTTACATTATTTAAGTCATCAGACATTGTAGCTTGAAAAGGCATACCGGCTGAGCTGAAAATAATAACTTCATATATAAAAGAGCAATACGGAGTATTGTTTTGATATACTTTCTCAATCTTGACATCTTTAATCTCACATTTTTCACAATCAATTAAAGAGTATTCTAAAGGATCTGATTCAGCCGAGCAATGCCCTGTATTTATGGTTGACGTATAAGAACCATCTCCCATAAGATAAAATGGTGTTTGGAATGAAGTGGATCCTGATGATACAGGACTTCCATAATTATTCCAACTCCAAGTCTCTAACTCTAAGGTTGGCCCTATTAAATAACTATATTCCTCATCTTTTACCTCTTCTTTGATACAATCAGTATAACATCCCGAAGGATAAATCCATAAATAATTTTCTGGATTTTTTGGAATATCAACCTCTTTGGAAATACTACAACCTCCTATTGAAGCGGTTACAAGATAAGGCCCTCCATCTGTTACTGAGATAGATTGCGTAGATGCGCCATTGCTCCAATTGTAAGTAATGTTTGGATTGGCAGGAGATGGGACAGCATCAAGAACTATGTTGTAAGGTGTACAGCTGTATGTTTTATTAACTGAAATCGTACTTAAAGGTGAAACAACACTAAAATTCATCGTTGCAGTATTCGTACAACCATTAGCTGCAGTAGCAGTAACTTTTATATCATAATTACCAACTGGTTGCCCTGAAAAATCAACCTCTGTAAAACCATCTAATGATGGGTCATGGACACCATCTAGGCTCCATTCAATATCAGTTGAGTTAGAAGAAACTGAGAATAAAATATCTTCATTGAAACATACTGTACTCTCTCCAAATAATTTCACGGTAGGCAGTGTTTGAAATAACGGCTTTATTTGATTAGGAACCGAATATTCGCAATTGTTTGCACTAATTACCTTTACCCAATAAAAACCAGTTGTGCTAACAGTTAGACTAGAATTGTTAGAGGCGCCTCCCACTGGATTATTTCCGTCCATCCACTGGTAAGTTACATTAGAAGTACAATTGTCACCAATAGGGTCATAGGTTAAAACTACCGGTTGGTTTTGACACACAATTGCTGGGTCTGGAACGGAGACGATATTTCCAAAGAAACATTCCTCTGGAATAGTTACTGGCTCTGTAAACGTTGCAGTACAGCCTAAATTATTGGTTACTTCACATATTACATTGTATGTGGAGTTTGGTGTGTTAAAGACTCTTGATGGCTCATCCAAAGTGTTTTGCGCTAGATTGTCATCAAAATCCCATAAAAATACGGAACCATTTGGTGGTTGAGGACTCAAACCAAATTTAACAGCAGTGTTGTGACAATCAATGTTATTATTTATGATAATATCAATATTCGGATTCACCCCTTGCAAATTCACTGTATAAGTTTCAGAACAAGGCAACTGAGGATTAAATCCTAAATCTCCATTTACTTCCATTTTAAATACGTAAGAACCCGCTGGCAAATTGCTTAATTCAAAATTACCTAAAATTGGATCATGAACAATTGGTTGAAAAGTTCCTGATGGTAGCTGTCTGTAGAAGAAATCAAAACTCTGATTGGATACTCCAGCATAGAAAATACTGTTGTCCACCAAATCAATATTAAAAGTATTGGTTGCAGTACATTCTACCACATAAGAGAAGTCTGGCTCATAAGGAATTACCACGTTCATAACTTCTCTCACAGTTCCTTGCCCTCCTTGCTGACATGGATAATCTACATCATATATAATTGTGTAGTTTCCTGGTTTACCTGTTAAAACGTTACCGCTAACTGAAAAATCACTAGGCGATGGCCCTAAAACCAACCAATTTTCGCTTATCCAACCAGGATCTTTACTTCCTGTAAAAGTTATTTCACCACAATCTGTTAATGAAGAGGTGTTGGTAACCGTATAAAGCATAGTACAGTTTGCTGATCCACATGAATTAACAAAAATATAAATAGGATTTGAGACAGATATACATCCAGTATTAGAATTAGTCGCTTGAAAAGTGTAAGTACCAGGCCCCATTGCAGGAGTAACATTTAATGTAATACCTACTCCTACAAGAGTAGTTCCGTTATACCATTGGAAATTATTATATCCTGTTATATTAGAAGATACAGTTAGTACTGAATTGATATCATTCACATCACAAAAAGTATTACCACCACTTGTTAAAGTAGCAATTGCTGGTGGGTTGGGTAAAATAGTCACCGTAACATTAGCTGTTACAGGTTGTCCACAACTTGGATTATCAATGGTTGCAGTAACTATTTGTCCTATATTGGTTGTTGAAATCGTGGTCATTGTGAATGTATGAGAAGTTTGACCCACTGCGCCTGTAAACGAATTAGATCTGTAGTCCCAAGTAACTATCTCACTACCAGATAGTAGTAAAGAATTTGAGGACTGAACTGTAAAAGTAACCGACTTACCAGAACAAACAGGATTAGGAGTGGCCAAAAGTTCAATTTCTGTTTGTGGATATAAAGTGATTTTTCTCACAAACTGTTTATTAGTATTACATTTACTTACGGTTAATACTAAATCTAATGTCGTCGTTGTGATTACGTTGTTCCATGTTACGTCAATAGCATTTGTTCCTTGTCCATTTGTCACACTCCCTAAAGATGATGCACCAACAGAACCTGAAGCATTTGCAAAACTCCAAGTGTAATCATCTCCCTCAGTATACAAAATAGATGTTCCAGGTTCAAAAGCACTATATGCAGCTAATGAGTTCCCGCAAATTGCAGTTTGTGCAGTAGAAATTTCAGCATTTATAGGTATTTCATTTATAAAAATTGATAAAGGATTTGAAACACATTCAACAGGTGTGATGGTTTTTCTATACACTTTAACTTCTGCTGGAAAACCAGTGGAATTAAAAGTAATATTTACTTGCTCTCCTTCATTTGAACCCACAAATACTCCGTGTGCCGGATTAATTTCCCAGTAGTAATTACTTGAAGCATCTGGATTTTGAACACTGTATGTGTAAGGCGAATTTGGACATACGAATAAATCTCCATCAACTCCTGTTGGTGCATTTGGAGTTCCAATTACTGTAATGGTTTTTTCTACACCTGAGCAGAATTCCGTTCCATCAGCGGTTAAAATAAAATTCCCAGCTTGATTAAAAGTGTGAGTAAAATTAGTAACGTTGTTTTGTGTTATTACAACAGTCCCTGTGTTCGTTTTTAATGTCCAATTAACTGGACCACTAAATGAATTAGTAAAGGTTTCAGTGCCGTTTTCACATAATTCACTGACACCAGATATGGTTAATGGTCTTTCCACATTAAATGTGAATTCAGCCTCACCGCTGCACTTTAAAAGTGTATTGGTATAAGTAGCTCTTAATGTAAATGGTCCAAAACCAACAGGGTCAATTATTACTTCATTACGTTGATCTGTTTGCAATATAATTAGGTTATAAGGCGAATTGCCGACAATTTCCCATTTAATTTCAGTAGTAGGCCATTGAGGTAATTTATATCTGCCTTGTTCATCTATACAAATACTTGCAATACCCTGGATGGTACCTTGGGTTTGAATTACAGGTACTTTCACAGTAGTTAGTTGAGCACATGGTAAATCACATAGAGACGGGTCAAAAGTTATATAACCAAAACCATTTTGATCCACATTATCCCATAAAACTTCTACTTGTCCATTTGTTTGAGATAAAATTTGGCCGCCAATGACCGTCCAGTTAAAATAACCATTACAGCTTTCAGTAACGTATTTTGGTAGAGAGTAAATCCCAGATTGTCCCTCACAAATTACTGTTGGACAAGTGATTTCTATTCCTTTTTCTCCAACTTCAATTTCAATTGCGTAGGTATCAGTGCAATTACATTCATTACGAACTATTAACTTCACCACGTATGCCCCAGGATTTGTATAGGTATGAGAAGGTTCGAAAGCTGTTGATGTATTCCCATCACCGAAATCCCAAAAATAACTTATCAAATTTGTACCATTATTTGTGGTGGAGAGACTTGTAAAATCATATTGTTGAAAAGAACAGATTGATATAGGTTGGGGCTGATTAAAAGGTGCTATATCGAATTTTGCCCTTGGTATTATAACCTTTTCTATACATATAGTTTTGGAAATAATATTGTTACCATCTGTTATAGTATAAGAGAGTGACCCTGTTCCAGCAGCTCCCCAATTTACAGCACAAGATGGTAAATTATTTACAGTTGTAGTTCCGCCCACGGGATTCCATAAAATTGATGCACCTGCAGGTACATTGGTCAAAGTGTAGGTTACTAAACTGTATTCACAAAACCGAATACAATCTGAGGGCCTAATATCCTCTACAAATAAACCGTCTTTATCACCTCTATCGATTTCATAAGTTTGGCAACCTACTTCTTTATCCCACGAGATTAAAATTTGCGCCTGAACGCCGAACGAATTACCCATTAAAAATAGGGTAATTAAACCAAAGCCAAAAAATAAATTTCGCCAATGGAAATAGTTTTCTTTTTTCATAATAATAGTGTTAATTTATGCTAAAATTATATTAACTACCAAATAAAATACATCAAATAATCCTAACATATTTGAAATCACCATATAACACGGTGTATGAAAGAGAAAAATAAATTTTTCCGATTCTATTAAAAATGATATAAAACTGAAAATAAAGAGATATGATTAAAGGCGTGCATAAACAAAGTGTCTTAAATTAATAATTGGAGATAGAGACGGGCGTCTCTATCTCCAATCAAACACTACTACTTATGAAACCTAACGGTACAAAGATACTAAACTTTTCTACCTTGGAATCACTTACCATGGTATTTATTCTTAAAAAAATGTTAAAAAAAATTTACCCCCTAATTTTAAAGGGGTTCTATATGATTTTGTGTGGGTAGATTTAAAATCTATGGTTTTAATTGAAGCTAAACGATTGTTAATTTGGTTCTAGTTTTATTTAAATGGAAACTTTCTATTAAAATACTTTTCGCTTAACTTT
>Ga0307486_1000035_pt1 | contig 144437 bp, 113 predicted proteins | sample CBIW02metaG_FD_203663 | JGI IMG/M metagenome (GOLD analysis project Ga0307486, IMG submission 203663) | Sea-ice brine microbial communities from Beaufort Sea near Barrow, Alaska, United States - CBIW 0.2 | ecosystem: Environmental > Aquatic > Marine > Coastal | place: USA: Alaska | collected...
AGGGCATCGCCGAGTAATAAATATCCACAATGGTGATGGACTTAGGCGCCACCGATCGCATGTAGAAGAGGTTGTAGCCAAAGGGGGGCGTTAAATACGCTGATTGCATACTGAGAACAAACAGCACGGCAAACCAGGTGGTATCGAAACCGAGATCGCGCACGATTGGCACGTAAATCGGGATGGTGATGAACAGGATGGCAAAGTCATCCAGAAACATCCCCAGCACAAAGAAGGTGGCCAGCATTATAATGATGACAACATAGGGCGACAGCGAGAACGCATCGATTAAGTCACTGACAATCATGTCAGCACCTAACCCCATGTAAATCCGGCTGAAAAATACCGCCGCTATAGCAATCCACAACAGCATACCAGTGATTTTTGTCGTGGTTAGCATAACGTAACGCAGCAAACTCCAGCTCAGTCGCCCGTGCATGGCTGCTATGAGGAGTGCTCCGGCAGCGCCTACCGCAGACGCCTCAGACGGAGACGTAACACCACCAATAATGCAGCCCAGTACCGTTGTGACCAGAATACCGGGGGAGATGAGGTGGCGCAGAGAGATAAATTTTTCTTTAGCGGTAAATCGCTCTTCTACCGGCGCTGCGGGACCGAGTGCCGGGTTCAGGCGACAGCGTATGAGTATGTATGCCATGTAAATGCCCGCCAGCATCAGGCCCGGCATCAAACCCGCAGCAAACAGCTTGCCTACAGATTCGCGTGCAAGAAAGGCATAAACGATCATCACCACGCTCGGCGGGATCAAAAATCCGAGTGCCCCGCCGGCCATAATGGTGCCGGTAGCCAGCTTTTTGTCGTAACCGCGTTTAAGCATTGCAGGCAGTGCAATAATACCCAGGCTTACAGTCGCCGCACCCGAGACGCCAGCCATAGCCGCTATAAGGGCACAAATCAAAACAGTACCGACACCAAGACCGCCAGGAAGCCGCCCCATCAGCTTGTGTATCATCTCGAAAAGATCGTCAGTGATCCCTGAGCGCTCCAGCACCAGTCCCATAAATATGAACAAAGGGAGTGCAACCAGCAGGAAGTTGTCCATAGTGCTGAAGGCTGACGAGAGCAGAAATTGCAGCCCGCCAGGGCCGAACATCAGATAGGCACTGCCCATGCCTGATATCATGAGTGCCCAGGCCAACGGAGCACCAATTACCATCAGCACGATCATGGAGCAAAACATGATGGCAGTGATGGTAATGGGATCTAAATTTGTCATCGGAAAAGCCCTTTCAGGGTATACCTGAATGTTTTTCTTATTGCGTCACAATTTAACATCATCGCGTTGCCTGTCTTACCGAGGGAGCCTTTACTATTCGCTCGTGTCACTTCTCGGATCGTCAAAAGGCACGCCCGAAAGGCGGACTAAGGCACGAACAAGCTCTGCTATGGACTGCAGGATCAGAAGTCCGACAGCAACAGGGATTGTTGCTTTAATGGGCCATACCAGTGGACGCCAGATGCTGCTGTTGGAGTACTCGCCTATCAGCCATGAGCGGTATGCGAACTCCAAAGCCATTTTGAAAAACACAGCCAGAATGAGAATACCTAACGCGTACACAATCACGTCGCAGAAGGCCTGCCCACGCACCGGAAATAAACGATAGATAACGTCGCTGCAAACATGCTGTCGATGAAGCAACGTATAGCTTCCGGCCATAATGCTCAACGCGCCGAAAAACATCGTTGCCAGCTCGTGCCCCCACACGGTGGGGGCGTTGAAAATATAGCGAGCAGCGACTTCATACAGCAGTACACCAATGATACCTAACGTCAGCCAGGAGGTGGCTCGGCCGACCCATTCGGAAAGCCCATCCTGAAAACGAAGATAGCGGGTAATCTTACTCACTGAGGCGGCCTTTCGCTTTGGCGTTCTGGATCAGGATTTCTACGGCGCGGGCGTTGCGCTCAGAGCGGGCAGCTTCTTCTTTCCAGATGGGGAGGGAAGCTTCTGCCAAGGCTCGGGAATCCGCCTCCGGCAACTTGGAGAATTTGAAAATCGTGCCTTCGTCGATCAGGCGCTTATTGCCTTCTTCAAGCCAGTTGTGAACGTCAATCAGGTATTGATCAAGCTCTGCTTGAAGAATCTGCTGTTGCTCGTCGCTCATCTTCTCCCAGGTGTCCGGGTTAATAAGCAGATTTTCTGTCCAGCCCGGATTGAGAAGATTCAAGTCGGTGTAGTAACCGGCCACCTCGTTAATACGCAGCTGTTCGTACTCTACCGGGCCACCATAAACAGCTCCGTCGATAACGCCGGTCGACAGAGCGATGTAAAGCTCTTCGCCTGGAATAAAGGCCGTCGGAATATCAAACTTCTGCAGTACCGTGGCAATAGAGCTGGTGGCCCGGATACGCATATCGCCAAGATCTTCGAGGCTGGTGACCGGCTTAGTTGTCACCAGGCCGTAATCACTGCCGAAACCGCGTCCGATCAGCTTGACGCCTTTTTCTTCGTAGGCTTCTGCAATTATCTTATCCAGCCCCTGGTTGGTAAAAATATCGCGGGCTTCTTCTACACTCACCCAGGCGCCTGGCAAGCCAGCTTCAATGGTGCCGATACCAACCGTACCCGGCCAGTAGCTGCCTACACCGTGAGCAATGCTGATACTGCCCTGCGCAACGGCTTCCACAAACTGATCACTGTCGACCAGTTCACCGCCACGGAAAAACTGGATCTGGAGAGAACCATCACTGGCTTCCTTGACGCGGTCGCTCAAATCAGCGGCGATCTGGTCAACTTCTGTGCCGTAAAACGTATGCATGCGCAGACGCATTGTTTCAGCGTAAGCCGCCTGGCTAGCAAGCACGGAAACCGCAAGGGAGGTGGCAAGAACGCTTTTTACGAATGCTGAGAGCTTCATAGCAGGAACCTTTTTTAAAGAATGTTGTTATTTGTTGTCGATGCACGGGGTATCCAGAACACGTTGCATGGGTTCAGTGTAGTCCCATGTAAACTAAACATGCCATAAAATTTCGACGAATTGGAAAAATATCCACATTATTCAGACATTCGAATAAGTCGCTTTTATGGACAGTCTATTCCTGCTTTTGGTGGTTTTGCACCAGACGGCGTCATGTCCATTCGGTGTTAAAGAGCCCACCCGGGTTTCGCGCACTCAAAATTATTTTGACGTTTTGTTAAAATGTAGATATTTTGTCTAAATGCTTCAAGCACCACTAACCGCCATTATCTGTTTAGGAGTTTTGACGATGAGCCATTTTAATTGGGACGACCCACTACTGCTGGAACAGCAGTTGACTGATGAAGAACGCCAGATTCGTGACGCTGCCCATGACTACTGCCAGGAAAAACTCCAACCGCGAGTGTTGTCAGCGTTTCGCGAGGAACGTTTTGACCGCGAGATCATGAGCGAGATGGGCGAACTCGGCTTGTTAGGTGCAACGGTATCACCGGAATACGGTGGCTCGGGCGTCAATCACGTTTCTTATGGATTGATTGCGCGCGAAGTTGAGCGCGTTGACTCCGGCTACCGCTCGGCCATGAGCGTGCAGTCATCGCTGGTGATGTACCCCATCGAAGCCTACGGCTCGGAAGACCAGAAGAAGAAGTTCTTACCCAAACTTGCTAGCGGCGAAATGGTCGGCTGTTTCGGTCTTACCGAACCCGACCACGGCTCCGACCCCGGCTCGATGATCACCCGTGCGGTAAAAGTGGACGGTGGCTATTCTCTCACCGGCGCCAAAATCTGGATCACCAACAGTCCAATTGCCGATATCGCGGTGGTATGGGCAAAATCTGCTGCCCACGACAACCAGATAAAAGGCTTTATCGTTGAACGCGGCACCAAAGGATTCAGCACGCCGAAAATCGAAGGCAAAGTGTCTCTTCGTGCATCGGTTACCGGCGAGATCGTGTTGGATAATGCGTTTGTACCAGAAGAGAATTTGCTGCCCAACGTCAGCGGCCTGAAAGGCCCGTTTGGTTGCCTGAACAAAGCCCGCTTCGGTATCGCTTGGGGCGTAATGGGCACGGCTGAATTCTGCTGGCACGCAGCGCGTCAGTACACCCTGGACCGCAAGCAGTTTGGACGTCCACTGGCTGCTAACCAATTGATTCAGAAAAAGCTCGCCGACATGCAGACCGAGATCACCTTGGGCTTGCAGGCAGCGTTGCAGGTGGGTCGCTTGATGGATAGCGGCAACTGGGCACCAGAGATGGTTTCGCTGATCAAGCGCAATAACTGTGGCAAGGCACTGGACATCGCTCGTCAGTCCCGTGACATGCACGGCGGCAACGGCGTGTCGGATGAGTACGGCGTGATTCGCCACATGGTGAATCTGGAGTCAGTCAACACCTACGAAGGCACGCACGACATACATGCGTTGATCCTGGGCCGGGCTCAAACCGGTATCCAAGCCTTTTTCTGATTTTTCTAACGGCAGGTGTGCACCATGGCAGGTCCCTTAAAAGAGTTGCGCGTACTTGATCTTAGCCGCGTGTTGGCTGGTCCCTGGACGACCCAGATTCTGGCGGACATGGGGGCCGAGGTCATCAAGATCGAGAAGCCCGATAGCGGCGATGATACGCGTCACTGGGGGCCGCCCTGGCTCCAGGCCGCGGATGGCCACGAGACCCGCGAGTCTGCTTATTACCTCGCGGCCAATCGCGGTAAACATTCACTAACGGTCGATATCAGTCAACCTGAAGGTCAGGCGCTGATCCGCGAACTCGCTTGCCAAAGCGACATCCTGGTCGAGAACTTCAAAAGCGGTGGTCTTGCGAAGAAGGGGTTGGACTACGCCACGCTCTCGGCGCTTAATCCAGGCTTGATCTATTGCTCGATCACGGGCTTCGGACACACCGGGCCTATGGCCGAAATGCCGGGCTACGACTACCTGATTCAGGCCCAGGGCGGGCTGATGAGCATTACCGGGGCGGCCGACGACCAGCCTGGCGCCGGCCCCAAACGCGTTGGTGTGGCGGTGGCGGATTTAACCACCGGCATGAACGCAACCATCGCCATACTGGGCGCGTTGTACCACCGAACACAAACAGGTGAAGGGCAGCATATCGATATAGCGCTACTTGATGTTCAAGTGAGCTGGTTAGCCAATCAGGCGCAAAACTACTTCTGCAGTGGCAAGCCCCCGGTACGCACCGGTGATTACCACCCCAACCTCGTGCCCTATCAGCCGTTCCCCACCGCTGATGGTCAACAGATCATTATTGCCATCGGGAATAATGGACAGTTTCAGCGCTTCTGCGAGACCATTGGCCTCGGCGAGCTTGCCCAAGATGTGCGCTTTGCGACTAACGCTGAGCGAGTGAAAAACCGCGTTGAGCTGATCAAGTTATTGGTGGATGTAACCAAAACACGCACGCTCAAACAGTGGACAGTGGCTCTCAACGAGATTGATGTACCCTGCGGTCCGATTCAGGATATCGCTCAGGTATTCGATGATCCTCAAGTTAAGGCGCGCGGCATGCAAGTGACACTTGATTCCGCTCATGGCCCGGTAAAGGGCGTGGCCAATCCGATCAAGTACTCGAAAACTGCGCTTGAATATCACAAAGCGCCGCCCACTCTGGGAGAAGACACTTCCGCAGTGCTTGAGCGCGTGCTGAAAAAGACCGCCAGTGAGATCGAAACGCTAAAGAAAAAGGGCGTGGTTTAGCGCGCACACCTATACGAGCTACCCAACTCCACTTGCCGTCGGGCCTCTTGAACCTGACTTTCCAGCGTTTAGCACCATTGTGGTCTACGGTGAAATGAAGCTGGTTGAATCAGTCCTTAATCCGGTACAGTTTATCCTCTGGCTCCAGAGTTCTGAGAACCGTTTCAGCCAACGGGACCCGAGATATAAGGATATCCGAAGTCGCTGGACTCGGCCAACTATTTGATACAAAAGTGATTTACGGTGATACTGAGAGGTATTGGAAGTTCAGTATGGAGCGGGTGATGGGAATCGAACCCACGTGTGCAGCTTGGGAAGCTGCCGTTCTACCATTGAACTACACCCGCCAGAAGGCGTGACTACCCGCGCAATATAAGCGCTTCAGCCGGTCCCCGGCAAGTATTCTCTTATGGAGTTTCGATGGATCCAATGCTCACCTTGGTAGGTGCCCTGATGATTGTCATCAGCATCGTCCTGAGTCCGCTCTCCAGTCGGGTGGGCATGCCGGTACTGCTTATCTTCCTGGTGGTGGGCATGATGATGGGCAAAGACGGCCCAGGCGGGATTGAATTCGATGATTTCCAGCTCTCTTTCCTGGTCGCCAATCTGGCGCTGGGCGTTATCCTGCTTGATGGCGGCATGCGCACTCGGGCAGAAACCTTCCGTGTAGGCCTGAAACCAGCACTGGTGCTGGCAACGGTAGGCGTTGCCATGACGGCCTTGGGGTCTGCATTTGTCGCCTGGCTGGTGTTCGACCTTCACTGGATGACGGCCCTGCTCATCGGCTCCATTATTTCATCAACCGACGCGGCAGCCGTGTTTTCGCTGTTGCAGGGTAGTGGACTGCACTTGAATGAGCGTGTAAGCGCCACTCTGGAAATTGAATCCGGCAGTAACGACCCTATGGCGATTTTCCTGACTCTGATGATGGTCACCGTGATTGCCAGCGGCGGTGAACATGCGATCCAGGACTCGCTGATTCTGCTGTTAAAGCAGTTCAGCATTGGCGGCGTTGGCGGTATTGTCGGCGGCTTTCTGATTGCCGAGCTGGCCAACCGCATTCGCCTGACGCCGTCTCTTTATCCATTACTGGTCGTCGCCGCGGGTATTCTGGTGTTTTCTGCCGTCAACGCCCTCGGCGGCAGCGGGTTTTTGGCCATCTACCTGTGTGGCGTTGTGATTGGTAACCGCCAGGTACGGATGATGCCCATGATCCTCCAGGTACACGATGGCCTGGCATGGCTGGCCCAGCTCTGCCTGTTCCTGATTCTCGGCCTGCTGGTTAATCCATCTGACCTTCTCCCTCTGGCTGGAAGCGGCCTGATACTGGCCCTGGCGCTGATTTTTGTGATCCGCCCGTTAACCGTCATGCTCACCCTCTGGCCTTTTGGCTTCAACCGCCGGGAGCTCGGCTTTATCAGCTGGGTGGGGCTTAGGGGGGCCGTACCTATTGTCCTGGCGCTGTTTCCGATTATTGCCAACTTACCCGAGGCCCAACTGGTTTTTCATGCCGCTTTTTTTATTGTTTTGGTTTCTCTGCTGGTTCAAGGAACAACTCTCACCCCGCTTGCGCGCAAGCTACGCCTGGAAATTCCGGCAAACGGGGAACCCTACCGCCGCCTGCCACTGGACACACCTGCGGCCGGCGATCACGAGCTGATGCTGTTCCCTTTACGGGGAGAAAACTGGGAAACTCCGAGAGTTCTGGGCCAGCTTCGCTTTCCAGAGAACACAGCCGTAGCAGGGGTGTTCCGCAATCGGGTCTGCCTGCAACCCAAGGCGGATCTGGAAGTATCCAGTGGCGATATGGTTGCTATGTTTGCCACCCCCAGCGTGTTGAAAGAGTTGGGCAAGTCACTGAGTGGCCGCCATACACCGAAATATCTCGCAGAGAGGGCCTTCTTCGGGGACTTTGTACTGAACGGAGATGCGCTGCTCGGTGACGTTGAACAGGTTTATGGGATCGAATTCAATGAGCTGCCGCCGGAGTTGTCGCTGGCGGAGTGCTTTGCCCGGCGCACCAAGGGTCACCCGGTTGTTGGCGATACCGTGGTTCTGGGGCCGGTTACTCTGGTCGCAAGAGCCACCGAAGCAGACGAGGTCACCAAGGTTGGCCTGAAAATGGAAAAGGCACAAAATGCCTGACTTCTGCATCAGATAGCCATAAAAGTTAACAAAACCCCTTAACATTTGCCCTATCGGTTATGTTATAAACAGGTCTGCTTAAAGATTAATCATTGGTAAGTTAAGGTTATGACTATTTCCCGTTTATTAACCCCGTGGCTTCTGGCTCTGTTTGTTGCAGCAAGCTTTCCGGCCTACAGCTCAGAGTTACTGGCCAGGGCAGACTCCCGCATGCCGGCTATGGATGATTCTCCAGGCGAGTCTCTGGTAATTAACAAAGTGCTGGTGAAAAAAGAACAGCGTCGTCTCTATCTGATGAACGGGGAAGAGGTGATTCGGAGTTATCGTATATCACTCGGTGATAACCCGGAGGGGCATAAGCTCTTTGAGGGCGACGAACGAACGCCGGAAGGCGACTACACACTGGATTGGCGTAATTCTGGCAGCGATTTTTACAAGTCCATTCATATTTCCTACCCAAGCGGAAATGACCGTGAAATGGCGGAAAACTGGGGCCTGGATCCCGGTGGCAGCATTATGATTCACGGCCTGCCCAATGGCGCAGAAGACATGGCGTTTGCATACAAAGGTCTGGACTGGACCAACGGCTGCATAGCCGTTAACAATCAGGAAATGGACGAAATCTGGCAACTGGTCAACGACGGTACACCGATACGCATCATTCCCTGATCACCTTCCCATGACGCAAGAATTAAGTTGTTGTCATGACCTACGAAAATTCACGTATACTTAGTTAACATTTCCTCTCAGAGTGTTTTACACTTGTCTACGACTCCGTTAGTCAACGCCTATCGGGCCGAAGCTGACAGGAAGTCGTCTGAACTGACTTTCGGATCAAAGGATATAACTCGACCAATAAGGGGATTTATAATGCGTAAACTGACGATCGCCGGAATCGCACTGGCTACTGCTCTGACTGCAGGCTGTGCAACTACCGATCAAGGCGCACTTGACGAAGCTAACGCGACTGCCAACTCTGCTGAGCAATCTGCAGACAAGGCAATGAACACCGCTAACAGCGCTGCCAGCTCTGCACGCTCTGCACAGAAGACTGCAGACCAGGCACTGGCCGCTGCAAAAGCTGCACAGAAGTCTGCTGACGAAGCAAACGAGCGCGCCAAGCGTATGCTCGATCGTTCAAGCAAGAAGTAAGACTTAAGTAAGCTAAAGCACTACGAAAAAGGCCGGGAATATCCCGGCCTTTTTTATGGTTAATGGTTACGGTGAAAGCCGGCAACGGCATAATCAGAAATACAGCTTCTGCTCAGGCTCTTCTGATGTAGGGGGCTGTTTGTCTTTTGACGTTTCGTCGGATGCCAGGCGTGCAACAACCTGCTCACCGACCATGGCGGGAATGCCGTCTGCCTGATCTACCGCAAGCTCTATTGCCCTGCGCTGAACCTCAACACCCGGATGTTTCTGGCGGAATGCTTCAACTTCCAGGGTAACTTCACGCCACAGACGATCCCGATCCTTCTGGCTGTATTCTTCATGGGGGCGGTGAACTTCAAGCCAGACCTCGCCACCAGACATTCCCATTTTTACCGGATCGTTAACGATCTGAACCGGGGTGCCCTTACTCACCTGGTAGACAAAGCGGGATATGTCCTCGTTATACATGCGAAAACAGCCGTGACTCACCGGCATGCCCACGCCGAACCGCTTGTTGGTACCGTGAATCAGGTAACCCTGCTCACTCAGCATCAAGGCATGACTGCCCAGCGGGTTATCCGGGCCGGGAGGGATCATTCGGGGCAGGAAGTCGCCGGAGGCCTCATGCTCTGCACGAATGCTGGCAGGGGGATACCATGCCGGCGATTCCAGTGGCATGGTTACCTTGGCATCTGTCAGAGGTGACGGGTTCTCCGCGGTACCAACGCCAACCGGGTAAACCTGCACGCCATCCCCGGTAAAATAATAAAGCCGGTACTCAGCCAGGTTAATAACAATGCCTTCCCTGCGCGCTTTCGGAATAACGTAGTGGCGCGGCAGTGTAATAGTAGTCCCTGCGCCGGGCAACCACGGGTCCACACCCGGGTTGGCCTTCACCAGCTCGAGATAGCCCAACGCAAGCTGGCTACCCACCTCGGCAAACGTATCTTCGTAACGGGTAGTAAACACACCTAGCTGACCGGCCAGATCTCCGTTCACCTTGAACGTTGGCACCCGGGGGCTGCGATCGGGTGCCTTCCCGGAAGCAGGCTTTTCAGGCGTGCTGCTCTGCTCTGCGGCCCACAAGGGCTGGAAAGCCAAGGCACCCGCAAGCAGCATCAGCGTTGAATACTTTTTAAATTCCATAAATCTCATTCCAGAAAAACCTGCTTCTTCGTGTGCAGTGACAGCAACCTCCCTCAAGAGTTCCAGAGGCTACTACCAAATGTACTACCTTTGCTTCTCAGCGTTATCCAAAATTTTGTGGAACACTTTCAACGTGCTCTCGAGATCGTCCTGGCTGATACCGTCAAGCATTTCATCCCGCAGTGCATTGGCCCGGACGGACAGCACTTCCATGAAATCCCGGCCAGGATCGGTGAGATGCAGACGACGGGCACGGCGATCATTGGGGCAGGCACGGCGCTCAATCAATTCCTGCTGTTCCAGGCTGTCGAGCAGGCGAACAAGTGTCGGGTTTTCAATGGCCATCAGCTTGGCCAGCTCGCGCTGGGTCATACCTTCGCCACCCTGCTGAAGATAAACCATCGTGGTCCAGCGGGCCTGAGTGACACCCAGGTCTTTCAGGCGCTCGTCCAACAGCTTGCGCCAGCGGCGGGTTACCCGGGCGACGGCAAAAGGAAACTGATCTTTCATGGCTAATACTCCGTTCCGGGGCCGGAATCCCGCTTCGCGAGTCACACGGCGCCGACCAATAGACTTACATTGTGGGAAAGATACCAATAGTAAGCTAATAATTTAAATAAAAACAGATGTATTGCCAATACAGACTCGGGGAAAACCGAAAGATACCTTCAGGCCCTTGCGTCAGCCTGTCTGGCGCAAGGGGTCCTCATTCATTTCCTCAACCTCGGGAGACTCCTGAAACTCCGTATTCCGTGGGTCCAGTTCTGTCAGCACAGGAGAGGTTTCGGGCATTGCCGGCACATAATCCTCCTGGTCCTCTACCGCCACATCATCCGTATAGGTAATGCGCAGGGACGTGATCACCGCAAGAACCATCAGGACCCCGGCGTTCCCAATGAACAGGCCTTTCGGGCCCATCAGGTTAATCAGTTCGGCCATCGCTATGGGGCCAATAACGCTGCCAACACCGTAACTGAGAAGCAAGGTGGCACTCGCTGCCACAATCCGGGTGCTTTCCATGCGGTCGTTAGTTATCGCAACAGAAATCGGGTAGATCATCGCCGAGAGGCCGGTGAACAGCCCCACCAGAAGCATGAGCAGCCAGAGATTTCCGGCGCCCGTAAAACTGACAGCAACCGCTGCCAGAGCGGCAGCAAATACCACCCAGAACATGACACGGCGGCGATCAAATCGATCGCACAGCCGCCCCAGTGGCCAAGCGAGAAGCATGGCGGCGATAATGGCACTGGCCATAAAGGTTGAGGTCTTCGCGACATCAAGCCCCATCAGGGTTGCGTATACCGGCCCCAGTGCATAAAAACCACCAATCAGAATGCCACAGATCACGGCGCCGGAAACGCCGGTAAACGACTCGCGGGCGAGCGTAAAAAACGAAATGCGCTGAGCCTGCTCAATAATCGGTGCTTCCATCCGGGTCAGGGACAGCGGGATCAGTGCCAGCGCCAGCAAAATCGCCGCCAGAGAATACGGCATGAAGTTGGCCGGATCACCCACGTTAACAAACAGCTGGCCGCCAGCGGCCGAAAGGTAGAAAACAATCTGGTAAACTGCAAACAGTGCGCCTCGGTTACTGTTGCTGGCGCGGCTGGAAAACCAGCTTTCAATCACCACCAGCACGCCGGCAATGCTGAACCCCGAAAGCACCCGGAGGAACGCCCAGAACTCCGGGGAAATCGCCATGGGGTACATGAGTGCGGTCACGGCGGCGACCGCCGCGAATACAGCGAACGCACGGATATGACCAACCCGGCCGATAATATGGTGTACGTACAGAGTGCCCAGTACAAAACCTATGGAATAGCACACCAGTACCCAACCGATAATATCCGGTGAAACCGATTCGATACTCAGACGAATGCCCAACAAGGTCATCAGAAACGCATTTCCGCTGACCAGCAAGACGATGCTCAAAAGGAGAGCAGACAGGGAGGTGACCGTTCGGGTCATTGGAAAAACTCCGGGCTTTGCGATGCGGATTCATGGGGCTGGAAGTCAGAGTAGCAGCAAGATCCGGACTTTGCTGGAGCGATATTACAACAGCACCTCAAAGGTGTGACTACTACGCACTTTCCGTAGTTCTGCTCGCGGCTCAGTAGCGTCAAACGGGCCTATGGCGCCGTTTCACAATGTTTCACATTAATGTGCCGTAACAGACCCACTACAACATAGAAGGTAACATCGTCTACAATTATTCAATAAACCCGTGAGCGTCTGGATATGAAAAAAACGGACTGGCCCATCCGATGGGATTTGCTGCTTCGCTACCGACTTATTGAAACCATTGCTCTGTGGGAAGGTCGCCTGACCACCAACCACATTTGTCACAGCTTTGGTATCGGCCGGCAGCAGGCATCCAAGGACATAAACACTTACCTGCGCGAGCTGGCCCCGGGCAATCTTGTTTATGATCGTCACCTGAAGGGCTACGTGCCTGCGGCCCGTTACCGGCCCGTTGTGACCCGCGGGCACGTCAGCGAATATCAGGATCTGCTCGCGCGCCAGCAAAGCCTCAGCAGCACCTTTGAAAACCTTGATATAGGCCTGCCTGACAGCACCGTTGTATACGGCCCCAACCGGGTTATCGCACCCGAAACCATGCGTGCTGTTGTGGCCTCCACCCGACATGGCCGTCAGCTTAGAGGGAGCTACGCATCCCTGAGCCGTCCCGAAGCAGTAGAGGGCATTCTTGAACCGCACACTCTGGTTTGCACGGGCAACGGCTGGCATCTGCGCGCCTGGTGTGACTCCAACCGTGAATTCCGGGATTTTGCCTTGAGCCGTTTTCACTCTGCGCCCACAGCGCTCCGGCAAAAAGCCAAACACACCAGCCAGCAGGATGATGACTGGAACCGCAACGTCACAATGACGATTGCCCCCGATCATCGCCTGACAGAAGCCCAGAAAAAAATCATCGCTTTGGATTACGGCATGGAGAATGGTCGTCTGGATGTCGATACCCGGACAGCACTTGCCCCGTATGTGCTGGCGAGGCTCGGGATTGCGCTTGATAACCATCACCCTGACCCGTTGATACAGCAACTTGAGCTGATCAATCCCGACCAGCTCGGGTTTGGCAGTAAACGCGAACGCGCCCTGAAAGCCGTCGCTGGCCTCAGCTAAACCGACCAGCGTGACGCTAAATACACGATGTTTTTGTGCCCTCTTTGTTTTTCTGTTGCTGCTTGCCTCGCAGGATTTGGCAGCAAACCTCTGTGGCGCGCCAGCAACACCGGTCTCTGAGATTCAGGGCCGGGGCGACTCCTCTCCGCTCGTCGGCGACAGCGTTACGGTGGAAGGCATCCTCACCTTCGACGGCCGTATGGACGGCGGGTTTGACGGTTTTTATATACAACAGGCTGACGGCGAAACCGACGATAGCCCCGAGACGTCCGAAGCCCTTTTTGTTTTTACCCGCAAGAAGACAGGCGTGGCGGGCGAGCGCTTGCGCGTTAGCGGTACCGTAAAAGAATTCCATGGCCTGACCGAGCTGGCCGACATCCGAACCATCGCTTCCTGCGGCTCGGCACCCCTCCCGAAAGCTCAGATTCTGACGCTGCTTTGGCCGGAGGCCCTGGAGTCACTCGAAAACATGCGGGTCCGGGTGGCCCAGCCGCTGACGATTATCGATTCCTGGAACCTGGCACTTTACGGCGAGCTCACGCTGGCCGCGGGCGATCAGGTGGTGCCCACGGAATACCTGGAGCCAGGCCCACAGGCCGCGCAGATTGCCGGCCGGAACCGCCAGCAGAGACTGCTGCTGGACGATGGCCGCAGCGTTCGGCATCCCAGCCCGATACCCTGGCCACCCAGCGGCCTGAGTAACGAGAATACGGTTCGCAGCGGCGATAAAGTCCGGGAGCTCTCGGGGATTCTTGATTACCGGTTCGGAGCCTGGCGGATACAACCAGAAAAGCCACCGGTGTTCGAATCTGTAAACGCGAGGCCATCAGCTCCCGGGCGGCCTGAAGAGCCTCATGTCCGAATTATGACCATGAACCTGGAGAACTACTTTAATGGCGATGGTGAAGGTGGGGGCTTTCCAACGGCGCGCGGTGCGCCAACAGCTTTGGCTCTCGAGGTGCAGCACCGCCGACTGGTAGAAGCGCTCCGGCGACCAGATCCGGATATTCTGGCGGTTACTGAACTTGAAAATGATGGCTACAGCAAGGTCAGTGCAATCGCACAACTGGCCCGAGCTCTCGGGCCGCAATGGGCTTTTGTTAAGACCCCGGGCGCCGACGGTCTGGACAAAATCCGCACAGGTTTGCTGTACCGCCGTGATCGCATCGTAGCAGAGGCACAGCCGGAACGGCTGAACTCCGGCCCCTTCAGCAGAAAAGGCCGCCCCCCACTGGCACAAACCTTCCGGCCCGAAGGCCAGCGTTTTGCAATTCAGATCGTGGTACCACACCTGAAATCAAAGTCTTGCCAAGGAGCAACGGGTGGCGACCGGGATAGAAACGATGGCCAGGGGTGCTATGCCGGGCGTCGCACAGAAGCCGCTCATGCCCTTGCGAAATGGCTTGAGCGGCTTCCACAGGTTCCCGATCTTGCAGGTACGCTGATCACAGGTGATCTCAACAGCTATTTCCAGGAGGCGCCGCTGCAGGCTCTGCAGCACGCGGGGTTCACCAGTATGGTGCATCATTTTCATCCCTGCACAGCGCAGCTGTGTGCCCACTATACTTATCGGTACAAGGGTGAAAAAGGTTCGCTGGATTACGCCCTCGCTTCGCCTTCGCTCAAGCCCCGGATTCTTGGCGCCAGAGCCTGGATCATCAATTCCGACGAACCACCGCCCCTGGGATACAAACACAACCTCCCAAGCACGGCAGCGTCGCCCTGGCGCTCCTCCGACCACAATCCGGTGATTACCGATATCCGGTTCTGACCGCATCCTCAGATTCCTGAAAACACGTCCCCAAGCATGGCCTGGCCAATTGGCCTCTCGTGCCCATTGACGCGTCACTGGAGTCATGGGGACACGGCGCTATAAGGGTCATAATCGAGCGCAATGATCACTACGTCAGATAACAAGAACAGCTTTTAACAAGGATTTCCATGCGCGTCTCTGCCTCAATTTCTCGGGATCTGGGTATGCCGGCTATCTACCTGCATATACTGGCTGAACTGCTGAATACTATTGGTCTGGACGAGCGCGATCTGCTGCTCAGGGTTGGGCTGGACCCGATTCGACTGAAATCCACGGAGGTCAGGGTAAGCCAGGCACAAGCCGGTGAATTCGTCACCCGCGCCATTATCGAAAGCGGGGAACCCGGTCTTGGCATCATGCTGGCCCGCGAATTAAAGCTGCCCCTGCACGGCGCCTTGGGCGTTGCCATAATGAGCAGCCGCACGCTGCAGGATGCGCTGGACCTGATGACTCGCTATATCACCCTGCGAGCCCCTCACCTGAGCATCAGCCGTCACGAGCATGGCGAAAACATGCATTACGTCATTCACTCTGATGGCGACCCGGGACCGCTGCAGGGGTTCATTATGGACGCCATGCTGTTCGGCTGCGCCTTCATGGGTGAGCAACTGACCGGCACAACAGTCGGTGGTTCAAGAATTCTCAGAAAGGGGCCCGAGCCCGCGTATTTCCACCGCTTCCGGCAGTCGATTGTGATTCCGGTTGATTATAATGCACAAGAAGACGCCCTGGTGATCCCCAATGTCGGGCTGTCAGCGCCCATCCGCTTTAGTGACGATCAGCTTGCGGAATCGTCCCGCGCCCAGTGTGAAGATGCCCTGAAACAGCTCACAGGAGATGCGGGCTTTGATTGCCGTGTACGACGGGTGATTGAAACCAGTTACCCATTCCCACCCAAGCTGGCGCGAGCGGCCGCCACTCTGTTTGTATCCGACCGTACGCTAAAGCGCCGGCTTCAGGAAAAAAACGCCAGCTTCCAGAACCTTGTAGATCAGGTGCGGCTGGAGCGCGCACGGGAGTTGCTGACCGGCACCAGCATGAACCTGAACCAGATTGCCGATGTGTTGGGTTACGCAGATGCAGCAAACTTTACCCGCGCTTTCAAACGCTGGACAGGCGTCAGCCCAAGCCATTACAGAACAACGGAACTGCAATCAGCCGGCGTGTGCCAACACACCTGCGCACCGGCTACTGCGTGATCAGTCAATACCGATGATTTTGTGCATTTGCAGGGTCAGGCGCCAGTGGGGATGGGCCAGGCAGTAATCCGTGGCCTTACGGGTATTGCTCTGCTTGACCGGGTCTGTACCGCTATCCGGGGCTGACGGTGACGCCATGGGTGACAGGAAAAAGTGTCGGGCCTTTATGTGAGTGAACCTTTCTGGCATGGCTTTTGGCTGGGGATACACCAGCTTCAGCTCATCGCAGGCTTCGATCACCACGGGGGCATCCGCCTTCGGGCTCACGCAGAGCCAGTCAATGCCGGCCGGCGCGGGCAGGGTGCCATTGGTTTCTACACCCACCTCAAACCCCTGCTGATGAAACGCATTAATCAACTTGTCATCCAGCTGCAATAACGGTTCTCCACCGGTGCAAACCACATAGGGCGCCCCCGGTGCATCCGGCCAGAGGCCGAAAATGTGGGCTGCCAGATCCTCTGCGGTTTCAAAGGCCCCGCCATTCTGGCCATCCGTACCGACAAAGTCCGTATCACAGAAATTACACACTGCCGTTGCGCGGTCTTTTTCCCGGCCGCTCCACAGATTGCATTTGCTGAAACGGCAGAATACCGCTGCTCGGCCCGCCTGGGCGCCCTCACCCTGCAAGGTGTAAAAGGCTTCCTTAACCCGGTACATCAGCGCCCCGCCTCATAGGCTAGCGGATCTGCAAGACCGTTTTCAGCAAAGGCTTCAAGCCGCTCAACACAGGAGCCACAAAGCCCGCAGGCCTTTTCCCTCCCGTTGTAACACGTCCAGGTATGGGCATAGTCAAGCCCAAGCTTCAGGCCTTCCGCCAGAATTTCGCCTTTGCTCATGTGCATAAAAGGCGCCTCGATACCCACTGGCTCATAGTTCGCTACGCGGCACACGGCATCCATTTTTTCCACAAATTCCGGCCGGCAGTCGGGGTAAATAGCGTGATCGCCGCCGTGGGCGCCGTACCACACGGCATTGGCATTCACGGTTACGGCATAGCCGGTCGCCAGGGAGAGCAGGATCATATTGCGATTGGGCACCACCGTGGCCTTCATGTTTTCTTCTTCATAATGGCCTTCGGGTATATCGTCGCCGGAGGTCAACGCGGAACCTGACATAACCTCGTTCATGGCGCGGATATCAACAACCTTGTGGGGGATACCGAGGCCTGCGCATACGGAACCGGCAACATCCAGTTCACGGACATGCCGTTGGCCGTAATTGAAGGATAACGCATGAACCCGTAACCCCCGGGCGCGCGCCCGATGCAGCAGGGTAAAAGAGTCCATACCTCCGGAATATATTATAACGACGGTGTCTGTCATGCAGGCTCCTGGCAAACAGTCTCGAATTAAATTCCCGGCCGGCAACGACGGCAAGCTGCTCTGTAAAGTCCGGGCAATAGAATGGGCATATTGTAACAGTGCAAAGGCGAGTTGGGTTCGCGTCCGTGAAGACGGGCGGGTAAACTCGGCCTAAAACAACCTGATAATCAGACTGCCAATGACCACTGAACTACGCCCAGTATTTATCGACTTCGAGGCATCAAGCCTTGACCTGATTGCAAGCTACCCGATCGAGGTAGGCGTCTGCATGCCGGACAGCACGCTCCATAGCTGGCTGATTGCGCCCTACGTACTCTGGCAGGACTGGTCTGCCAGCGCAGAGCAGATTCATGGAATTTCCAGGGCAAGGTTGTCAACGGAGGGCAATGCAGTAACTGAGGTGGCTCACCACCTTAACCAGCTGCTGTCCGGGCAAGTGTTCTGTGACGCTTGGACGTTTGACAGTTTCTGGCTGTACAGGTTATTCCGGGCTGCCGGTGTGGAGCCCGGATTTCAACTGGAGTCTGTCTCTGTACTACTCGATTCCCGGCAGGTAAAACAGTGGCCATCTGCACGCCAACAGGCAATTTCTGACCTGGGCCTGCCCGTTCATCGGGCAGCAAACGATGCGCTGATTCTGCAAAAAACCTGGGAATACGTCAGTGCTTCAGAGCACGCGCTCTGAGAACGATCATCTCCAGACCATCCCTCAGGGTGTATAGCGTCCAGTAAGTGACCAGCGCCATCAATCCGGCTCCGGCAACGGTGAAGGCAAAATCATCACCAACGACCTGTCCCTTTGCCAGCACCATGTATATAGCCAGTGCGGCTATCAGAACGATTTCTACGGCAAAATGGAAACGGAACTTGTTGCGGGGGGATCCGGATTCGTCGGACATTTTCTTAGGTTTCAACCTCTGGGTGTCTATCAGTGTGGGTAATTGGTTAGTGTACGAATTATCACCCAAATGGCCCTGAGTATCTGTACGAGTTAGTGGCTACGGACTTTCCACTACCAAAAAAAACGCAGCCATAGAGGCTGCGTATAAAGGAGAGATCCATCGGACATCTGGCTGGCAGATACCCGAAATTGCACAACATAAAAAACGTGACCATCGAATTATGAGGGTGCGTCCTATGTTCGTCTGTACGCGTTTGCCGAAGCCCCTGGGCTATTGCAAACATTGGGCTAACGGATGCACTATTAGCTCAAATGAACCAGTAACGCCGACTATGATCCGAATGATTCCACAGCACATGATGAACGCCGCAGCAGATTGCCTTGAAGGGCATTGTGCGCGTGCGCTGGCAAAGGATATCTAACGGCTTTCGGTCAATTCCCGGGAGCCTCTGCAGCGACCGGGGCAGCGTCTCCGCCAACCAGCCGATGAACAACCGGCAAGGGCCTATCCGTCGCCCAGAGAAACTGCCGTTGCTGGACGCTATCTGCAAAAAGCTGAACCAGCGCGTTAACTTTGAAGACGAGCAGAGAGTGCTTGGCGTTTGGAGTCTGAACCGGTCAATGGTGCCGGTTCAGACCCTGTATCATTGCCGGGTCGTCGCCATGCACCACTGCATAATTGCTGACCACGTCGTGAATCTTTTCCTGAGAATAAGGCTTGACCACATACCCGTTGGCTCCGGCGCTGATTGCCCTCTGAATGCTATCAATTGAGTCATCCGCAGTGACCAGCACGATATGCTGCCCATCCCGGGCCGTTTTGAATGCCCTCATCAGTTCATGGCCATCACCATCCGGTAAACCGAGATCCAGCAGCACAATCTGGAACTTGCCCCCATCAAATGCCTTCCGGGCCGAACCAGCATTCTCGCACTCCGTTACGTCGGTAGCTCCGGCCTTGTAAAGCATCTGAACTAACCGTTCACGCATTACTGGCTCATCTTCTACAACCAGTACACTCAAATCACCCATCCAATATCTCCTTTTTCCGCCGAGCGTATTGCTGCCCCAATGCCTTTCAGAACCGCGATTACCGCGGGTCGGTGCCGGTATAGCGAGGGAGATCCAGCGGCGCATGCCCGGCCCCCGCTGCACGGGCGATATCCGTCAGATGCCCCTCAGCGTTGGCAGCATCAGATTCCTGGCCGTCATCCCGGGTCAGTATATTGCTGATACTAACCGCCGTTGAGTAGAGCGAGATCGCAATAATCAGCAGCACAGGCTGCACAAATGCAACAAATCCCGGCACTTCAGCGCCCCCCGTAATGCTCAGCATCAGGATAATGGCGGGCCCCAACACCACAAACAGTGTCAGAGCAATAAAGAATACAATGCGCTCCTTGTAGCGGCCAAGATCCCGGTTAGTGACGAGCCCGAGAACAAACTTCCCGATGGCAAGACCGGCAAGAATAGCGGCCGCTATGCTCAGGTCAGCATTCATCAGGGTCTGGTACAGGCGGCCATCCCAAAGACGCTGCATGCCGATAACAAGGAACGGAAAAAGCACGAACAAGATATCGGCATAGGTACCGTACATCATTCTCATGGATTGATGTTCACGGTTTAGCTGGAGCTCACTCATTGGCCCGATCCTGTTTTACCCTGTGTTTGTTTCACGCTCTATCATCTCATCAAGTATCGCAAGTTCGCTGTAAACCTGGCTCCATTGCGGACTGGTGACTTTTACAAGTGCTTCCACAATGCCTGCCTGGCGGGTCATCGCCGGATAACCCATGGCGCCCGCGGTGCCTTTGATCTGATGCGCTTCAGATTCAAGCCCTGCCTGGTCACTGTTTGCCAGTGCCTGGTTCATCCGCTGTCTGCGCTCACTCAACCCTGACAGGAACCTGGCGACCAGGCGACTAATATCCTCATCTTCATCAGTACTGTCCCCGCCGGGCAACACAGGCTCCAGAAAACGGCCCAACAGCGTTTGCAGACGGTGCTCATCGATCGGTTTGTTCAGCACCCCATCGCAACCTGCATCACGCAGCGCATCGGTTTCCTGCTGGTCGCCCACCGTAAAGGCAATGATTGGACGCCTGAAGCCCGCCTGCCTTAGCAACTGCGTTGCCGCCACGCCGTCCATTTCCGGCATATGTCTGTCCATGAGCACCAGATGCACAGATTCCGAAAGCGCTTTACGTACGGCTTCAGCACCTGAGGTAACCGTTACAACATCCAGGCCCAGGCGGTTCAGCATCCGTTCCACCAGCTGTTGGTTATCTTCGTTGTCCTCGGCCACCAGCACCCTGCCGTGGTATTGCCGCCCAGGCTCCCCGACACTGTCGGCACGCGCTTTCAGGTAACGGGCCAGAACCTCATAAAACCGTTGTTTGTCGATGGGTTTGGCCAGATGTTCGTTACAGCCTGCAAGCCGATAATCCGCGATGTCCTCAGACATAACATTGGCCGTAAGTGCAATCACCGGCGTATTCACCCCAGCCTCACGCAGCGCAGCGGTGGCATCACGCCCGTTCATCACCGGCATCTGAATGTCCATCAGAATCAGGTCAAAAGGCTCCCTGACAGCCACCTCCAGAGCTTCGGCACCGTTACTCACGTGCACAATCTCAGCCCCGGTACGCCCTACCAACAGCGAAACAAGGCGGCGGTTCACATCGTTGTCCTCAGCACAGAGTATGCGCCCCGAAAGGCGCGGTGCCACAACTATCGGAATGGTTCGCCGGCGCTGGCTGAGCTCCGACGCATCCCGCAGGAAGTGAACCTGCTCCAGGGCACCGATGCGAATAGACAACTCAAACTCGCTGCCCTCTCCGTAAGTACTGCTGACATGGATACTGCCACCCAGCATTTCCGTCAGCCGCCGCGAGATGCTCAGGCCGAGGCCCGTGCCGCCATACTGCCGGGAAATCGCGGCACTGCCCTGGGCAAAGGGATCAAACAACCGACCGATCTGCTCCGGTTTCATGCCGATTCCCGTGTCGACAACCCGGGCAACCAGCAGTTCCTGCTCGCGATCACAACGAATCGACAGGGAGATCGACCCTTTTTCCGTAAATTTAAGCGCGTTTCCGCACAGATTGATAATAATCTGGCGCAGACGCGTCGGGTCAGTCTGGATCTGCTCCGGCAGCGGGAATTCACAGAGTATATTGAAATCCAGCCCCTTTTCCTTGGCCCTGGGGGCAAAGAACGCACGGATTTCGTCCAACAGCTCCGGCAGGTTCACTGAAACCACATCCACATCCAGCTTGTTGGCATCGATTTTGGAATGATCAAGAATATCGTTCACCAATTCCAGCAGGTGGCGACCACTCCGGACAACGGTCTCTGCACTGCTGCGTTTTTCCTGCTCATCAAGGTCCGGATCCATAAGCGTCTCACCGTAGCCGATAATGGCCGCCAGCGGCGTCCGGATCTCGTGGCTCATATTGGCAAGGAACTGGCTCTTGGCCTCAGCAGAATTACGAGCCAATTCCTTTTCCAGACGCTCCTGCTCGCGCTCACGCTCAATGCGCTGGCGCCGGTGGCTTTCCGTGGAATCGACGCAGGTTCCTTCCAGATGCGTGGGTTCACCGTCAGCATCGTAAGCCGTGTGGAGTGAAATAATGACCCAGCGCTCTTCCCCCGCGTTAGTCAGGTAGCGGGCCTCCACCCCTTTTACCGTGCCCTGCGCCTCCAGCTGTTCCACCACCAGTGCCCGCAGCTGGTCGTCTGCAATACACGCCTCCAATACATCCGGGTTGCTTCCCAGCAGCTCCCGGCTGTTGCCGAACCCCATCAAACGCGCCATCGCAGGGTTGGCCGTTACAAACTGTCGCCCGGGCGACATCTGGAAAACGCCCTCAATGGCGTTATCAAACAATGACTGGTAACGCTGCAGGTTGGATAACGCCCGCCGGCTCCAGTTCAGTGCCTGGCCTTGAACCTGCTTGATTCGGTCGGCCAGAGCAAAAGAAAACAGGATAATCTGCGCGGTTAGCCCAATCTGAGGTGCGTAACTGGTGAACGTATTGAGCGGCAGGTAACCCATAACCGTCAGGGCGTATATCCCAAAGCCGATGAGCGCCAGCGTCCAGGCGAAAAAGTATGAGCGTGCCGCAGGGTTGTAATAGCGCCAGGACAGGTAGCTCACCACGATCAAAATAATGCAGAGCAACATCGAGCCGATAACAATCCATTCCATGGCAACGTGGTAAGGAAGGAACAGCGACAACACAAAGGTGAGAAGCACCGAAGAGATGCACATCTTGATAACCCGGTCCAGATCCATCGAGCGGGCACGGGTCTCGAGCAGAGCCCGAGCCATCAACAGGCCCCAGAACCAGGTCATGATGATCTGATAGTGCAGGTACTCCTTGTTAAGCAGCACCGGCCGGCTCTCCAGCAACTGGATACCGTGAACCTGTTCGGTGGCGATAAACACCGCTGCAGAAACCAAATAGAGCACGTAGTAGATGTTGCTGCGTTCGCGAACCGATACGGCCACAAACAGGTTATAGGCGAGGATAGCGAGCAAGCTGCCCAGCAACGCACCGCGGATGACTTCGTCTACCGACACCTTTTCAATGTAACGGTCCGGGCTCCAGAGGCTGACCGGCAGGCGGAACGTGTTGGTGTTAATAATGCGCAGATACACAGAGGTGACGCTGCCCGGCTCCAGGTGCAACCGGAACGTAGGGTTGGGCACGGCCAGATCACGTTCCGCCCAGTTGTCCTGATAGCCTGCCTTGCGCTGACCAATCAGCTCGCCATCGCGCACGAGATACAGCACCACCTCGTCTACAAGCGGCAAGGCAAGCTCCAGAATCCACTCGGTGCCTGCCTCTCCGGTATCTGCACGCAAATCAAAGCGGGTCCAGTAGGCCGATTCGGTATAGCCGAAATTCAGCACGCCGCTTTCATGCCGGGTAAACCGCTCAGGCTCCATGGCTAGAATGTCCGGCAGGAGATACAACTGGCCGGCATCCTCCAGATACGAAATACAACCGCCAAAATCGCGGACGCTTTCCGTACTGTTTTTCAGAACAATCTGGCCATTCCGGCACTGCTCCTGAGCGCTCGCCAGACTGGGCACCAGAACTGTTACCAGAAATAGCGCGACCAGCAGCCATTGCGCTGTATTGCCTGAAGCCGGTTTGCACCGTTGCTGCAAAATGTGATCTCCGCGAGGGCAGATGCCTGTCTTATGGTTTATTGTCAGCATTCGGATCGGGGCGGAGAGCCCCGCGGGTTTTACTTTAGCCGTTTACGGACGATTGCGCACCTCAGGGCCTTCTGAAATGAGACACTCCTGCTTTTTCACCGCCATGTCACTCGCATTGCTGAACCTCAGTGGTTGCGGGCTGGAAGATACCGGGGCGTCAGCGTTCAATCCGGCGACCAATGTGGACCTGGCCTTTTCGACGTTTGATCTCGAAAATACCGAGAGAGCGCCAGGAAATCTCGACTACACCCGGTTCCGGGATTTTTACCAGGGTATCCAGCCCAGCGACACCGACGACAGCGCCAACAACGCCAATAACCGCGAAACGGCAAACGAGATTCGTGGCCACATTGACAGGTTTATCCAGGCAGCCCGTGCCGAAGACGGCAACAGCTATGAAAAAGTACGCAACCCGCTGGATCTGATCAATCAGGTGATCGCATCCAACGCGGTTACCAACTTCCGGGACGGCCGAAAGTACATCAGCCAACGCATTGCGGCCGGACAAGCCGGCACCTACAACACCCGGGGTAACGGGGCGCTCATTCGCTTTACAGATCAGAACGCGATACTGAACGATGCACCACTTAACGACAAACTGTGGGTTTTCCCTACGCTGGACTGGAGGTATCTTCCAGTCGGCCCTGAGGGCAGCAATCTGGAGGACAAAGTCTATCGAACAGTTCAGTACGTAAGCCGGAGCGTTGACCCTGAAGCGTCTGAGGCCCAGCCGGAACTGATCAGCCTGTTGGCTGGAAGCCGTTTCAGTGCCAACGGCTTCAGTACGTCTGGCTACAACAGCCCGGAGTATGCCACTGCGGATTATCTGAGCCGTAATTATGGCAGCATCGAGTTGAGGCAGGCTTTCATTGACGAGAAAACCGACACTCTTTTTATTAAAAGTGCGGATAAAACAGTGCTGGATCTGAACCGTTATGACGGCATTAGCTTGAGCGATTCAAGCCCTGACTGCCTGCGGCTCGAGCTGGATTACGCTGGTTCAACACTGAGAATCTTCTATTCAAACGATGAACCGGCTGCGACTGAAACCCCAACCGAGGCAGAGCCTGATAAAACCAGCGCAAATGATGCCTATTGCGACAACCAGCCAGACGACGCTGCAGCTATAGTCTGGACTGCAGCGGGCGCTTCCGGGCGTCAGCAATAGCGCTGCTCATCAAGATCCCAGTTCTGCAAAAAGCCTTTTTTGTGATCAATCATCCGCTCATAAGCTGAAATCATAACGGCTATATGGGGTGCTTTGGTCAGGCGCAGAATCTCAATACGACGTTCCAGACGCTCTACTTCCGTGCTGACTTGCTGGCGTACGTGGCTTCGGACACTATCGTGATGATCGAGCCGGACGTTTCTGGCCGTAGAAGGGTATTCGTGGTGCGGGTATGTGGGCTTGTCCATCGTGTCTCTCATCCATTGAGTGGCAACCGTTCCGTTACTAAAATTCAGTCTGCACAACTGTCCGACAAAGTGCAACAAATGAATAGAGTTTCACTTTAACGTCACAATCACCCAACAGACCCGGCACCAAGAGAACCCCGACGAATCCGCTGCTATAGTGCCTCTTACTGTTTCTTTTCCAGCTACCGGGATTGTTTATGAGCCAGACATCCGTTGCCGATACCCTCCGGGAATACCTCTCGCTGCTTGAATTACTGGACGACGCCTACTGGGAAGCCGCCAGCATCCAGCACAAAGACATGCTTTACGACATTATCAGTATTTTCAGTCAGGAAGTATCCGAGATAAACAAGCTCAGCATTCAAGATCACCACTACCCTTATGAGGTGATCACCGAAGGCATTCGCCGTGTTGTGCCCAAGCTGGAGCGGTTAGACGAGAACCGTGAGGAAGTCATTCAACGCACTCAAACGCTGACTGACTTCCGGGACATTCTGTCATCCGTGCTCGGCATTCTGGAAGCCCAGCTCATAACCCTGTGAGTGGTCGCTTCAGGCGGCGACCACCGGGCGTTCGCTCTCCGGGCGAAGGGGGAACTGCCGGGCAATGGTATAAATGAACTTCCCCAGCGCAGGTATATGATGCCCGACAATGGGAAACCCGGTATTGAGCAAGCTTACGGAGATATCCCGCGCGGCATCTGCCCAGCAGAGTTTGTTAATCAGCCCCACATGCCCGAATGCATAGCGGCTATTCTGCCCCCACAAGCCAACCGGGTTGCCGCCCAGCATCATGCCGGCACTGAAGCGCATAGGCATCATCATAGTGCGATCAATCTGTAGCGAGCCGAATTGCTGAACCGCGCGGCGAACAGTAATCTCGCTGCAGATGCGCTTGCCATTCCAGGTGCCTCCGTTAAGCATCATCTGGAAGAAGCGGCCCATTTCCTCGGCTGTTCCGCACAGGTTGCCCGCGGGAATCACGGCTTCCTGGAAGCGCGGATCATTGGTTACCTGCTCCACTGTCGAGATATCACCGCCAAGCGCACGGTTAACGATCCAGGACACGGGGAAGCGCGGTGTAGGCCCGGTGGCGTAGTTGGTGGCCAGTTCATGAAGGTTCTCAGGCGGAATCCCATAGGTGAACCACTTCATGGCCATGGGCTGGCGTAGGTGTTTGTCCAGGTAATTCTCGATGGAGTCGCCGGTCACCTTTTCGAGTACTCGCTGCAGTACGTAGCCTCCGGTTATCGCGTGATACGCTACCTTGGCACCGTTTACCTCAACTGCTCTGGCCTCGCACAGCAGGCGCCAGATCTCGTCCTTATTCCACAGCACATCAATCGGAGTTTCGTTGGGAATAGCGGGGATTCCTCCCCTGTGTGACAGAATCTGATGCACGGTAATGGTCCGCTTCCCGTTCGTGGCAAACTCCGGGCAATAATAGGACACGGGATCCATCAGGTTAACCAGCCCCTGCTCAACCAGCATGTGCATCAGCAGCGCCGTGACCGCCTTGGAGGCAGAAAAATAGCAGATGGGCGTATCGGTGGTCATGAGTACCTTAGGTGTGCCAGCGGGATCATGGGGGCCATTACCGCTCGCATGACCAATCGCACGATGCAGGATCTGCTCACCCCGGTGCCGCACGGATATCTGAATTCCAGGGTGGACACCGGTGCGATACAAGGCTTCGACGCTTTTCCAGATAGTGTCTACGGTGCTGGCATCAACGCCGGCTGCTTCCGGTTTTTCGCCTGCAGCATCGCGATGGGTAACGGTAGAAAAATCCTTGGGAACCTTGCAACTGTGCAGTGCACGACGGGCTATTGGGTTCATCGGGTACGCCTTGGTATTGGTGACTGTTTTTATTCAACCTCCGGGCTGGCCGGCTCCGGAGTTATCATAGGTCGTTGACCATGAGAAAAACCAACAGTTTCAGGAGCAACTTATGACGCCCGGTATTCATGCTATCAGTAAAGCCGGCATTTCCCACAACATCCATGAATACGATCACGACCCCGCCAGTGCGGGTTACGGCAACGAAGCAGCTGAAAAGATGGGCGTTGATCCGGCACGGATATTCAAAACCCTGGTTGTCACCGTTGATGGAAAAATGCTCGCCGTAGGCGTGGTTCCGGTCACCGGGATGCTGAGTATGAAGCTGATCGCCAAGGCGGCCGGCGGCAAGAAGGCCAGCATGGCCGACCCGCAGGAAGTCCAGCGCCGCACTGGTTATGTGCTGGGCGGCGTTAGCCCTCTGGGCCAGAAGAACCGGCTGAAAACCTTTATTGATATCTCTTCAGAAGTCTTTGACACCATCTACGTCAGCGCTGGCCGCCGCGGGCTGGAGATTGAGCTTTCACCCGAAGATCTGGCCCGGCTGACCGGCGGGCAACTGGTGCCGCTCCAACAGGAATAAGCTATGTCGCACGCGTTGGATCTGCTGCTAATTGGCGGCATCATGTTGTTGGCTCTGGGGGCCCACACTCTGGGCCAACGGGTACATGTGCCCAGAGTCACTCTCTTGTTACTGGTGGGCGCACTGTCCGGCCCCGAGGTTCTTAATCTGATTCCGGTCAGGGTCAGTGACAATTTTGGCCTGGTTACTGAGCTTACCCTGGCGATGGTGGGTTTTCTGCTTGGCGAACGCATGTCTATGCGCGATCTCAGGCAGGGTCGGGAAGCCATTATCGTGAGTCTGGCAGTGACCCTGGTGACGGCCTTGCTGATATTCGCCGCCACTTGGGCAGTGACGCAAAATTTACCGGCCTCATTGGTGCTTGCCGCCATCGCAACGGCGACCGACCCTGCCGCCACCCTCGATGTAATGAGAGAAACCGGATCCCGGGGGCCGCTGACCCGGGTAGTGGCACAGGTTGTTGCCATCGACGATGCCTGGGGTGCCATTCTTTTCAGCATCCTGCTGGTATTTGCCGAACTGTTCTCGGGAAACGGCGCGCACTTGTTCGAAACCATCGGGTACGGGATCTATGAAGTTCTTGGTGCCGTTATACTCGGAGTGCTCCTGGGCCTGCCCATGGCCTGGATGACGGGGCGCATTAAACCGGGCGAGCCGATGCTGCTGGAATCCGCGGGGTTTGTTTTCCTGGCAGCCGGCATTGCCGGCTCACTGGATGTGTCCTACCTGCTCACCTGTATGACTCTTGGTATAACTGTGGCAAACAGGGCACACCATCATGTGCGGCCATTCCGTTCCATTGAGGGCATCGTTGAGCCCTTCCTTGCAACGTTTTTCTTCCTGGCCGGTTTCGGTCTGGAATGGGAATTGCTGCCGACGCTGGGGATGCTCGGAGCAGTCTATGTCCTCGCCCGGATCGCCGGCAGGATTCTCGGCGGGTATACCGGCGGAGCTCTTGCCGGCTCCAGCCATATCGTACGCCGGCGTAACGGTGCCTGCCTGTTACCTCAGGCGGGGGTGGCCATGGGCCTGGCTCTGGTCGCAACTCACCGCATGCCGGAGATAGCCTTCATCCTGCCGCTGATTATCGGCTCCACCGTGTTATTCGAACTGATAGGACCACCCATCACAATGTATCAGCTCAGCAAGGCCGGAGAGACCGGCAAAGGCTACGAGGAGGAACCGGACGAGGATTAAGGCCAGCCACAAAAAACCCGGAGAGCCGTCAACGACTATCCGGGTTTCTGCTTCAGGCGGCCGGGCGAGGTGCCCGGCCGCCATCCGGGATTACTTCACCGATGCGCGGGCATCTTCCATAATCCGGTTGAAAGTTTCACTTGGCTGCATTATCGCCGTCACCTTGTCAGCAGGTGCATGGTAGTAACCACCGATATCTGCTGGATGGCCCTGGATAACACTCATTTCTTCCAGGATCTTGTCCTTGTTCTTTTCCAGTTGCCCGGACATTTTAACGAAGAACTCTTTCAGCTCCTTGTCGCTGTCCTGGTTCGCCAGCTCATCTGCCCAGTAACGCGCCAAGTGGAAGTGGCTGCCACGGTTGTCCAGCTCGCCGGTTACACGAGATGGCGACTGGTTGTTTTCCAGCAGGCGTTCGGTGGCCTTGTCGAGTGTCTGGCCAAGCAGGCGTGCACGGTCGTTGTCGTGCTTCTCACCCAACTCATCCAGAGACACTGCAATAGCAAGGAACTCGCCCAGCGAATCCCAGCGCAGGTGGTTTTCTTGCAGCAGTTGCTGCACGTGCTTGGGCGCAGAACCGCCAGCGCCGGTTTCGTAGAGACCACCACCGTTCAGCAGGGGAACAACCGACAGCATTTTCGCGCTGGTACCAAGCTCCAGAATCGGGAACAGGTCGGTGAGGTAGTCACGCAGTACATTACCGGTTACTGAGATCGTATCCAGGCCGCGGATCAGGCGCTCCATGGTCCAGCGAATAGCCCGAACCGGCGACATGATGCGGATATCCAGGCCATCGGTGTCGTGATCTTTCAGGTAGGTGTTTACCTTGGTGATCAGCTGAGCGTCGTGAGCACGCTCGTCGTCCAGCCAGAAAACCGCAGGCATGCCGGCGGCACGGGCACGGCTAACGGCCAGCTTGACCCAGTCGCGGATCGGCAGGTCTTTGGTCTGGCACGCGCGCCAGATATCGTCCTGTTCCACGTTGTGCTCGGTCAGGACGGTGCCGTCTTCGGCAACGACGCGTACAACGCCGTCTTCCTGAATTTCAAACGTCTTGTCGTGGGAGCCATACTCTTCTGCCTTCTGCGCCATCAGGCCCACGTTCGGCACAGTACCCATGGTGGTGGGGTCAAACGCGCCGTGGGTTTTGCAGAAGTTGATCATTTCCTGATAGATGGTGGCGTAGGTAGACTCAGGCATAACCGCCTTGGTGTCCTTGAGCTTACCATCACGGGCCCACATTTTGCCGGAATTACGGATCATCGCCGGCATGGAGGCGTCAACAATCACGTCACTCGGTACGTGCAAGTTAGTGACGCCTTTAACGGAATCCACCATGGCGATTTCGGGGCGGTGCTCGTAAGTCTTGTGCAGAGCTTCCTGAATTTCTTCCTGCTTCGACTCCGGCAACTGCTTGATCTTCTCAAGAACAGACGACAAGCCGTTGTTCGGGTTTACACCGATTTCGTCAAACAGGTCGCCGTACTGATCAAACAACTCTTTGTAGTAAATTTTCACTGCGTGGCCAAACACGATTGGGTGTGAGATTTTCATCATCGTGGCTTTTACATGCAGGGAGAACATCACGCCGGTTTTTTCGCAGTCTTCGATGACATCTTCAAAGAATTTGCAAAGCGCTTTCTTGCTCATGAACATGCCATCAAGCACTTCGCCTTCGAGCAGTGGCAGATTAGACTTGAGTACTGTCTGCTTACCTTTTTTGTTCTCAAAAACAATGCGGGTGTTGGTCGCTTTGTCGAGAATTATAGACTGCTCGTTGGAGTAGAAATCGCCGTCGCGCATGTGCGCCACGTGAGTACGTGAAGCCGGGCTCCACTCACCCATGCTATGGGGATATTTGCGTGCGAATGCTTTGACGGCTGCGGGAGCACGGCGGTCCGAGTTGCCTTCACGCAGAACCGGGTTCACGGCACTGCCAAGCACTTTTGCGTAGCGGGCAGCGATCTCTTTTTCTTCGTCGGTTTCAGGGTTTTCCTTGAATTCCGGAAGTTTGTAACCCTGTTCGGTCAGTTCTTCAACGGCGGCGTGCAACTGCGGGTTGGAGGCAGAAATGTTCGGCAGCTTGACGATGTTGGCATTGGGGTCTTTGGTGTACTCGCCCAGCTCCGAAAGGGCATCCGGAACCCGCTGATGTTCTTCGAGATAATCCGGGAACGTCGCCAAAATACGGGCCGCGAGAGAGATGTCGCTGGTTTCGAATACGATGCCCGCCGGCTTGGCGTAGGTTTCCAGGATCGGAAGCAGAGACCGTGTAGCGAGGGCTGGCGCCTCGTCGGTCAGCGTGTAGATAATCTTGGCTTTGGATGATTTCATTTTCGTCCTCAGGCTAATAGGTGAGTTCAGGACGGTCAGGGCAGGATCTGGCGCTTTGTGAGCGGCTGATCTTTGCAATGACTGATTTTGGAACTTTTAATAGACCTACTAAGATACCATTTTTTTGTAATCTCTGGTTACGATCTTAGTATAAGAACGGACTAAAAACCCCCGATCTTCGGTGACAGGGCAATGAAAAGGCGGGAATTTACGAAACATTCTAACATTTGGCTTCGATGTATCGCGGTGGGGACGGCCCCACCGCGCAAATAACCTAACCCTTCGGCAGAAGATTCAACTCGGCAAGCCGCTCGCGAATCTGATCCAGAGCTTCGGGGTTGCCCAGGGCATCCCGGTTGTCTGCTTTTGCAGAACCGTTGATCAGGCGGGCGACGGCCAGTTCCACTTTTTTGCCGCTGCGGGTGTAGGGGATGTCCGGCACCTGCACGATGTGCGTGGGAACGTGACGCGGGCTGGCGCCTTTGCGGATTCGGATTTTGAGCTGGCTCAACAGGTCGTCGGTGAGTTCCTGGCCTTCTGCAGGCACTACAAACAGCACAACTTCTACGTCGCCTTCGATCTGCCGCCCGACTACGAGACTGTCTTTGACAGCCGCTTCCGTTTCTACCTGACGGTAGATTTCTGCGGTGCCGATGCGTACGCCGCCGGGGTTGAGTGTGGCATCAGAGCGGCCATAGATGATGGCTCCGCCGTGTTCCGTGAACTCAATGAAATCACCGTGAGCCCAGACGCCCGGGAAACTGTCGAAGTAGGCAGAGCGATAACGCTCGCCATCGGCGTCGTCCCAGAAGGCGACGGGCATGGAGGGCATAGGTTGGCGACAAACGAGCTCGCCTCGTCCCTGATCAACAGGCTTGCCGTCATCACCGTATGCGACGGCATCGACACCCAGCAAACTGCACTGAATTTCGCCCCGTCGCACGGGCAGCATGGGGGTAGAGCCAACAAAACAACCACAGATGTCAGTACCACCGGCGATGGAACCGAGCAGCGCTTTGGGTGCCCCATGGCTGTACATCCAGTCATAATCTTCTGGAAGCAGCGGTGATCCGGTTGAGAACACGACCCTGAGCTTACTGAGATCCAGGGTTTTTGCCGGGCTCAGTTCAGCCTTGCGGCAGCCGGCAATGAACCGAGCACTGGTGCCGAAGTGGGTTACGCGCTCGTTAGCTACGGTGTCCCACAGGAAGTTAAGGCTGGGGTAGCCGGGCGAGCCGTCTACGGTGATGACGGCGGCTCCGGTCAGTAGAGCCGAAGCCTGCCAGTTCCACATCATCCAGCCACAAGTGGTGAAGTAGAGGAACCGGTCTTCCGGGCCTACATCGCCGTGCAGCATGAGCTCTTTGGCATGGTTTACCAGCAGGCCGGCGGTACCGTGAACGATGCACTTGGGCTTGCCGGTGGTGCCGGAGGAATACAGGATATAAACCGGATGGTCAGGATCGACCGGAGTAAACGAGGGTACCTGGCCTGCACCGAAAGCAACGGCCTCATCCCAAGTGATAACCAGCTCACCCGGAACCGCTGCCTCTCCCGGAAGCTGTTCAACGCTGACAACACACTTGAGTGTTGGCAGACCCGCAATCAGTTCAGCAAAATCATCCTGGCGGGCGAAGGTCTTGCCACCGTATCCGTAACCATTCACCACGATCAGTGCGGAAGGCTCTATCTGGCCAAAACGGTCAAGGATGGCGCCAATGCCAAAGTCCGGCGAGGCGGAGCTCCAGATGGCGCCAATGCTGTTTGCCGCCAGCATGCCCGCGAGGGCTTCGTAGCCGTTGGTAACAACACCGGCAACCCGGTCACCTTTTTTGACGTCTTTGCTACGCAGAAAGGCTTCCAGTGCACCCACATCGGCTTTCAGTTCGCCATAGGTGCGGCGCAGAACCGGGCGCGTCTCACAGTAGGCTACTATCGCTTCCTGGCTGGCATGGTCGCCCTCTGCCAGTCGCAGCAAGTTAGCGGCAAAGTTCAGCTTCATCCCCGGAAACCACTCGGCTCCGGGCATGTCGCGCTTGCCCAGCACCTTGCTGGCCGGTGTTTCGCAAACCAGACCGCAATAATCCCAGACTTTAGCCCAGAAGGTTTCCAGATCATCAACGGACCACTGGTGCAGCGCGTGATAATCAGCGAAAGGGCCGTAGCCCTGATTTTCCAGCCAGGCTTTAAAGCGACCCATTCGGGAGCTGGTCAGCACATCTTCTGAGGGCGACCAGACGACAGGGGACTGTTCAGTAAAGCTCATCCGATACTCCTGTGACTTACTGCATATGCCAGCCGTGGCTGACAACAATAGATTGGCCAGTGAGGGCGGCAGAAGGAAAAGCTGCCAGATGGACCGCCATTTCGGAAACATCTTCCAGCGTCGTGAACTTGCCGTCCACTGTGCTCTTCAGCATAACCTTGCTGATCACTTCTTCTTCAGAAAGGCCAAGTTCTTTTGCCTGTTCCGGTATTTGCTTGTCCACCAGCGGCGTTCTTACAAAGCCCGGGCAGATGATATTGCTGCGCACGCCATGTTCAGCACCTTCTTTGGCAACCGCACGGCACAAACCCAGCATACCGTGTTTTGCAGCCACGTAAGGGGCTTTCAGGGGAGATGCTTCCAGCGAATGCACAGACCCCATGTACAGCATAGTACCCCCGTCGCCAGCATACATCTGCTTGAGCGCGGCCCGGGTTACCAGGAAGGCGCCATCAAGGTGCACGTTTATAACCCGACGCCAGTCCGCGTAAGCCAGTTTGTGCACAGGATCTATATGCTGGATACCGGCATTGGCCACAGCGATGTCCAGGCCACCCCAGGCTTTCACAATGGCGGCAACCCCTTCGTCAACCGCGGCCTCATTGGTCACATCCATGGCCAGAGCCATCGCTGTGCCACCCGCTTTTTCTATGGCATCAACGGCCTCTTGGGCGCTTTCCAGCGTGAGATCCGCTACCGCTACACGGGCACCTTCACGGCCATAGTGTTCAGCGATTGCCCGGCCTATACCACGCCCCGCACCGGTAATCAGGGCTATTCGGTTTTGTAGACGCATTGTTGTTATCTCCTCAGTCGTAAGCGACGCTGGGCAGCCAGGTCGCGATCTCGGGCACCAGGAATACAATCGACAGTGCTACCAGCTGAATAATGATGAAGGGTATGACGCCCTTGTAGATGTCGATTACCGTGATTTCCGGCGGTGCCACGCCCTTGATGTAGAACAGTGCAAAGCCTACCGGTGGCGTCAGGAATGACGTCTGCAGGCACATGGCAAACAGGATGGTGAACCACACCAGGTCGAATCCTAGCTGCTGAACCGCCGGTGCCACCAGCGGCAGGATAATCAGGGTGATCTCAACCCAATCCAGGAAGAAGCCAAGCAGGAACACCGAGAACAGAATGGTCAAAACCACGCCGTAGGGTCCGAATGGCAGCCCCAGTAACGCATCTTCGATCACCCTGTCGCCACCGAGCCCCCGCAACACTACAGAGAAGGCCGTTGCGCCAAGGAAAATGGCAAAGATAAAAGCGGACGTGCGGGTGGTCTGATGAATCGATGAGCTGAGCACTTTCAGGTTCAGGCGTCTTGCCATCAGGGCCAGCAAAATAGCTCCCAGGGCACCGACGCCGGAAGCCTCCGTGGGCGTGGCTATACCGGCAAAGATAGAACCAAGCACACCGAGAATCAGCGCAGCCGTGGGCAAAACTGCCTTGGCCACTTCCCAGACAATGCTCCAGGATACTTTCTCAGTGCCCTCCGGCACCGGCGCAATGTGCGGCTGCAGCATGGGACGGATCAAGGCATAGGCAACGTACATAGCACCCAGCAGCAGGCCGGGCAGAAACGCGCCCATGAACAGATCACCCACCGACGCTTCCGGAACCGCCAGCCGGTCAGCCATCAGCACCAGCATGATGGAAGGAGGAATCAGGATCCCAAGAGTGCCGGTGGCGCAGGCTGTGCCCACGGCAAACCCCTTGTCGTACTTGTTCTCCATCATCACGGGCAAAGAAAGCATGCCCAGCAGCACTACGGAAGCACCAATGATACCGGTGGTGGCCGCCAACAGTACGCCAATGATAATCACCGTTACCGCATATCCACCGCGAACCGCGCCAAAAAGTTTTACCATGCTGTTCATCAGTCGCTCGGCGACACCAGACTGATCAAGCATGATGCCCATAAAGATAAACATGGGCAGAGCCACAAGGGTCTCGCTGTTTACGACGTTCCATACCCGCTCGGGCACGAGCCCCATTGAAGAGGAATAGTCGAACCATAGGTTGGCACCAAAATTTTCAACGGCCATCACACCGACTGCCGTCCAGATGACTGCGGTGCCACCCAACACCCAGGCAACCGGAAAACCGGTCATCAATAACGCCCCGAACGTCAGGAACATGCCGATTACAAACAGGGTTTCAAGCTCCATCAGGACGCATCCTTTTTCTTGTCATTTCCGGTCTCGACAGGGATTGGCGTCGGAAAACCGAAAAGCAGTGCAGTGACTTTCAGCAAGCGGGATAGCGCAGCCAGAATCAGAAGAACAAAAGACAATGCCAGAACACCCTTGAGAACCCAGCGGTATGGAAGCCCGGCAGGTGCCTGACTGGTTTCACCCTGTTGCCAGGAACTGAAGGCGTAGGGGACCATTTCGTAAACCGCCAACCCGAGAAACGGTAACAACAGAAATACCAGGCCGAACAGTTCAACCCAACCCTGGCCTTTCAGGGACAGGCGTTCATGGATTACATCCACTCTCACGTGATCGTCGACCACCAGGGTATAGGCCAGCCCCAGCAGCCAGCCGATGCCGGCCAGATGCCACTGGACTTCTTCCAATGTCACAGAACCATGGTCAAAGGCATAGCGACCAACCACCGCCCAGATGATCACGCCGGTAAGCACTACCCAGAGCCAGGAAGCACCCTTGCCGATCGCAGCAATGACTCGATCCATCCCCTGACTGATCCGGGTTGTTGGTAACTCTGTGTGGTGATGAAGAAATTCGTCGGTGTCGGACACCGATGCCCGCACGTTCTGCGGTGAGCCTTTACCAGACACCGTCATACAACAGTTCCTCGCTCAGAAAGCCCGTTATGAAACAAGGATGGCCCCGAAGGGCCATCCAGACGTGGTCAGAGAGCACCGGAATTCTTTCCAATGTCTCAGGTTCAGCCCCGGGCTTTACAGGTCCGCGGGAACATAGGCGCGTGTATCCCACACCTTGTAGGTCTTCATGAACTCGTTCTGGCTTTCATAGACGCGCTTGAAGTCAGCATCCTTGGAGGCTTCTTCTTTCATCACATCATCGGTGACCGCTTTCAGCTCTCGCAGAACATCGAGGGGAATCTGGTCGGCGTGAACGCCTTTTTCCTGGAAACCGGCCAGAACCTTACCGTTCTTGTACTCACCCTCGGCCAAGGCCATGGTTGTTGCGGCAGTGCAAGAGGCCACAACCAGCGCCTTCTGTGCTTCGGTGGTTCTGTTCCACTCGTCCTTGTTGATCAGCATGTACTGGGCAGTGAACTGCTGGTGCCAGCCCGGGAACAGGTTGTACTTGACCACCTGATCAAAGCCGAGGATCTGGTCGATGGCGGGCATGGAGAATTCGGTCGCATCGATGGTGCCTTTTTCCAGTGCCTGAAAGAGCTCACCACCGGGCATCATGGTGACCGAGGCTCCCAGTTTTTCCAGAACCTTGCCACCCAGACCCGCGAAGCGAATCTTCAGACCCTTATAGTCTTCCAGTGTTTCAATTTTTTCCGAATACCAGCCTGCTGTTTCAGGCCCGATAATACCGCACAGCTGGGCGTGCACTTTGAAGCCCTTGTTGTCATAGACTTCCTGCAGCATTTCATGGCCGCCACCGTAGTAGTACCAGCCAGTATAGGCCCAGGGCTTCATGCCAAAGGGTACAGCCGCAAACAGGGGAATCGCAGGTACCTTGCCCTGGTCGTAACCGATCCAGGTGTAACCTGCTTCAACCTTGCCATCGGAAACGGACTGCAATATATCAAAAGGCGGAACCAGCTTGCCTGGCTCATAGACGCGAACCTGGATGCTGCCATCGGAAGCGGTGTTGAGGCTATCGGCAACCCAGGCGGCAGGCGAACCCAGGCCGGGGAGATTGGTAGCGAAGGCGACCGGCATTTTCCAGCGCAGGTCATCCGCGAAAGCCGATCCCGTAGTCAGGGCGATCGCACCGGCGATGCCGGTAAGGGCCTTGAAGAGTGTCATTAGCAAGTCTCCTAGCATTGTTGTTGTATTCGGCCAAACAGGGGTTCTCCCGACAGGCCTGATCTGAGTGTAGTCAGAGATCGCAGGAAACGAGACAGACAAATGAATTTTTTCGGGTCCAACGAAAGCGCCAGTCTTGTTTTCTGCGTTGTTCTGACGTCCTGCATCTGACGAATAAGCATAAACTATACCAAGAACTTTTTTATATTATATATCAAAGGTGTAAGAAAAATTCAAAAATTAACGACTATCAAAATGTCCGAAATTCCGGACAATACGATGCTATGGTCGTAGGTACTTGTACAGATATCAAGACACATGTCCGGACATCAGGACATTTTGGCCAGTTTCTCATACAGCACCGAGCGGGAAATACACAGTAGTCTGGCAGCCTTGGTACGGTTACCCCTGCTTGCGATCAGCGCCTCTTCCACCGCATGAGCTTCTGCTTCTGCCAGGGTTTCAGCCAGCGGCCTTACGGGGCGCGACGTAATCTGAGAGGGCGGGCGCACCCCAACCCGAGGCAGCACTTTGAACATGGCATCGGCATCCAGCGCTCCACCCTCCTCACTCATGGTCAGGGCTCTCTCCAGTACATTACGCAGTTCGCGGATGTTCCCGGGCCAGTCATAACTGGCCAACGCCGCCACGCCGGCATCGGTAATCTCCGCCCGCATGTCCAGCCCCTCGCTGATGTCCCAGAGCAGAGTTTCACACAGCAACCCGAGGTCAGCGAGACGATCCCTCAGAGGTGGTATGGGAATTTCAAGCACGTTGAGCCGGTAATACAGATCCGAGCGGAAACTGCCCTCGGCAATCATGGCTTCGAGATTTCGACTGGTTGCCGCGATGATCCGGACATCCACCGATGTAATCTTGTTGGAGCCCAGAGGTTCTACCTCCCCCTCCTCTAGGGCCCGCAACAGTTTGGCCTGCAGCGGCAAGGGCATATCGCCAACTTCATCGAGAAACAATGTGCCACCATTGGCAAGCTGAAACTTTCCTTCTCGCAATTTGCGGTCAGCGCCAGTATAGGCACCCGGTGCCACACCGAAGAACTCGGCTTCCAGAAGATTATCGGGAATGGCCGCCACGTTCACGCCCACAAACGGCTTTTCTGCACGGCTGGACACGGAATGGATTGCCTGGGCCAATACCTCTTTGCCGGTACCAGTCTCCCCAAGCAACAGCACTGCCATCTCACGGCCCGCAGCCAGGCGGGCACGACGCTTGACCTCAAGAGCTCCAGGGCTTGCGCCGACAAAATCCCCGAGACTGTATCGTGTGCTCCTCGCTTTCTTTGCCAACGCCTTGCGGGCGGCAGCCAAATCCTGGTGCAGCCGCCGGTATTTGCTTACCAGCGGCGTGAGGGGTTGCAGATCGTCGTACAACACAAATGCCACGGCGCCGAAGATTTCGCCTAACTCATCGTAATAGGGCAGCCTGGTAACCACGATTTGCTGTTGCTGGTGTTCCATAATGTCCAGCAACAGCGGCTTACCGGTTTCCACTACCTCTGGCATCCGGGTTTCGGGGATCACCTCTCGCACCGGGCGGCCGATTACACTGGCCGGATCTTTCAGGCCAAGCAACTGGGAATAGCTATTGTTTATCCAGGTAATTCGGGCCTCGCGATCAACGACGATCGCTCCGGCACTGGCTTCTTCAAACAAGGGAAAAAGCGCTTCAATTAGGTCGCGGGTCAGCCCGCTTTTGTTTTTCTCACCAAACAACTGTGTCATATAGCGCATACCGCCGGGTTCAATATCATTCATGTTGAAAGCCCTGACACCCGGCAGTGCCGGGTGTGTTGTCGGAAGTATATGGCCCTCTCAGCAGACTGAGCAAATGAGAGGGCGCGCGCGATGACCAAAATACGCTTATTCCGGGATGCGTAACTCGCCATCAACCAGGCTGATAAGATCTTCCTGTGCCGGTTGTGCTGCGATCGCAGGCAGGTTGATCTCGGCCAGCGGTGTAGCAAGATCGCCGCGCGGAACCGTCCGGACGACCTGGCTTGGCGGCAGCTCAGTGCCGTTAGTCAGACGCTCCCATACCAGGTCCAGAGCCTGGAAATAGTAGTGATGCAGCGGTACATACCGAGTACCAATGCCGTCAAACTGGTTCAGTATGTCCAGGTGATGAGCGTTGAGCACTTCGTAGTAACGCAGTCCGCTATTTGCACCCTCCACCCGCTGATTAAGCCCGAAATAGGGCCGGGATGTGTGGTTGATGGGCAGAATGGCATCTGCACGGCCGGTCACAAACACAGCTGGCTTGCCGTGAAGATCGCCGGTAGCTCTGACTTCTTCGATGCCCACAGTGATCGCGTCGTGAAGCTTTGCATCAGCAACAAACAACGAACCTCCTGTAATGACGTTGCGACCCAGGGCCAGGCTGTGCAGGCACAACAAGGCATCGAGACCATAATCCTTCTGAAGGCTACTGGGGGACGCGCTGTCAGTCAGTCGAGTCGGTTGGCCGTCAGCAAGGTCGTAAACGATATTGACGTTCCCTGTAGGTGGAATACCGTTACTTACCGCGAACAAAGCCGCTTCTTCGGCCTGCGTCAGCTGCCTTACAGCGCTGGCTCCGTCCGTTGCAGCCATGCTGAGCCCGCACACGCGATCTTCAACACCCGCGCGGCCATAAGCGTTGACATAGGTCATCGAAATACCCTGAGCCACGTTCGAGGCAAAGTGCACCGGCGCAAGTAGGTTCTGCTCGGGCTGGATGCCGAAGTCCTCGTTCAGGATACGCTGTGCCTCGGTGGCGTAGTCGTCAATGGTTGCGCTGGCTGCACCTGTGAGCAGTCCTTTGTTAGCCAGTGAGTTACAGATATTGTCGCGCACCGCCGGAGTATTGATACCGTTCAGTGGTGCGATATCGCGAATGGCGGGCGCCTGGTTGGCACAACCCTGGTACACCGCCAAGGCTGTGGTGTATTCGAGCAGGCTTCTGCTGTGCTCCGTAATGGCCGTGTTATTACCCTGGTTAATGGTGAAACTGGTATCCACAACCGGGTTTACATTGGGCTCGGACACCGCAACACCATCAATGAGACCTTTCGTGTCCTGCTCTGCCGCGCGTACCGACGAGCCACCACCATTGGAAACACTGGAGGCAATAACCAACGTGTTTGCAGGTGTTATAGCATCAACGTTGCTGTCGTTGCCGAATTGCTCGTTGAGTGCCCAGAACCCGAACTCAACAGACTGCAGAACATGGCGCCCCCAGTCAGCTTCCGGATTGGTTTTCGAGTGTGCGTGTTTCCAGGCAAAACGGTCGGGCCAGTCATCGTTAAAATCACTGCGCTCTGTATCCGTCAGGTCCGCGCGAAACTGTACGGGCTCGTCGGACGTAGTGAGAGTGCCATCAATTTTCTGGGCGGCGTTGGTTTCCAGGTTATGCGAACCCGTGCCGCTACCCTTATCGGTGTAGACCACGGCACAGCCCTTTTTCAGCCCCCATTCCCCGGCCGTTCCAATCGCACCATAAACCCCTCGGGAGCCGGAGGAAGGCGCGGTGATCATGCACGGACTTTGTGGATTAAAGCTGTCAGGTATCTGGGCCATTACCGTAACAGTCACGTCGCTGCCCGGGACCGTCATGAAGGCAATGTACTCATGCCCCGGAATTAGCCCTTCGGTGCCATTGCCCGCGCTTGGGCCAAAGAACTCCCCATAGCCACCGCCAGCCGAGGTATCTACCAATGCCCGGTAATTATTGTAGATCGCAAGCTGGCGCAGCTCGCCGGAAGAAGGATTAAGGGGGTCGGAGAAAGCGGGTGCTGTGCTGCCAGCACCTAAACCGGTGGCACCCAGGCCGGCAGTCAGAAGATCATCGGTAATACCGTCGTAGTGAGCGTGCTGGGGTTCGCCCTGGATGAACCCGGGCAGTTGGTTTACGGCAGGCGGATTATCTCCATTGCTGTCATTGCTACTATTGCAGGCACTCAGGGCAAAGCCTGTCGCGCCGATCAGCGTACAGATCATGATGCGTTTCATGGTCGTTCCTTGTTTGTTGTTGTTAAGAACGGGTCGGGACCACGACCCGAAACAACCAACATGCGCATCCTGTGCCAAAATTTTATCTGTTTGTTTTTATTGATTATTTACAAAATTTATTTTTCCCCGGAAAGAATGTATCCCGATTCCCGGACACAGTTACCACCGCTGGGATTCGGATCCACACCGAAACACCGAGATATAGGTACTACTACAGCCCACATGTCCTGAAATTCGGACACCGTCGTGATTGGCGGACAGCCGATTAAAGCGACACATATTGAGCTCGGCTCGAAAACCGGAAAGCCCCTAACCTATGTGGATAAACGGCAGCAGGCTCAGGCCGGCCATTACCAGAATAGCCAGGCAGGCTACCAACGTGCGCAGAGGTTTGTGCAGAAACATCTGCCAGATTCCTCCTGCTTCGCCACCCAGGCGCCGCGCCTCATAAGCTTCGCGCTGACTTTCCAAACGCTGGCGCTGATAATCCTGCAACAGGGCTCGGGCTCTGTTGGCTTCGTCGGTATCGTGCACCCAGAAACCGCCCATGCTGATGCCCCAGCGGCTTGGCGGGGTCTCATAGAAACGCACTTCGTGGTCATCAAACAAGGCCCGTATTTCCTCGGCTTCGTCATCAGGCACGTGGCGCAGATTCATCAGATGGTGGGGCATGAAGGCTCGTTGTCTGGTATCGGACAGGGTAATGCCGATATCCTAACACCAAAGACCCACAGACCGAATTCACAACCGGAACCGTTCATGACAGATCACGCCCTCCGCCTGCTGCTGGATTTTGATGCCTGTGCCCAAAGAGACAAAGGGCAGGCCCCGGCATTTCTGCATCGGCGGGATCGCAAGTTTGCACTGACCTGCCAACAGCAAGATGTCGCACCCGGCCCGGAGCGCTGGATGGCCCACATGAACCATCTCAGCGGCCCCGGCGCAGGCACGCCCTACGCAGAACAGACTCTGCGTTTCTGGCGCCGGATCAACAGCGGCTTTATGGGAGCAGGGGCGGTTTTCGGCTTACTGACCATGCTCGGCTTGCTGTTTTATGACGGCGGCCAGCGCATTAACATCACTGTTATTCTGGCGTTTGTAGCATTCCAGCTTTTGCTGGCTCTGCTCACGACCGTTCAGTCACTGGCAGGCTGGCAGCCTTGGCGCGGGCTGCTCCGGCGCTTCCGAAACAACCCGGAATCTACGGTTTCGGTGCGGCTTCAGCCCGTACTCATGGCCCGTGCCGCGCAACTGGGCGGGCTGTGTTTTGCTGCGTCCGGACTGGTAACCTTGCTGGTTATGGTGGTGTTGCAAGACCTTGCTTTCGGCTGGAGCACCACGCTTGATACCGACGCCGGTAGCTATCATCGTATGATCGCAACGGTAGCGGCACCCTGGGCCTGGTTATGGCCTTCAGCCGCTCCCGATTTTGCGCTTGTAGAGGCCACCCGGTTCTTCCGCGCAACCTCAGGAGAGGGCGGCCTGAACCCGGCACGCTGGGGGCAGTGGTGGCCCTTCATCGCCATGCTCTGGACAACCTGGGCCCTGTTACCACGGCTGGTTCTTTTCGTACTGGCAGGCGCCCTGACCCGGCGTAAAGCCCGGCATCTTCTGGCCAGCCACCCGGCGTTGCGCGCCTTGATGTACCGTATGGAAACACCGGCACTTGATACCGGTAACGAACACAACGATGCCGCAGACCTGCCAGACACCGAAACACACCTGAGCCTGCAGCCCTTGCCGGATGCCCGCATCGTATTGTGCTGGGCCGGCGCTGGCGAACCGGAGCTGCCGGATGCGCTCAGCACCGGCAAGAGCCTGATTGCCAAGGCAGGCGGCAGGATGACGCTGGCACAGGACAGCCAAACACTGGAGCAGATCGCCACACAGCTGACACAAGGGCGACGACTGCCCGTTCTTCTGGTTACCCGCAGCTGGGAGCCGCCCACCGGCGAACTGGACGACTTTCTGGTCAACGCCAGGACGCTCTGGCCCGAGGGCTCCCAGGTCGTCCTTGTGCCACTGCCTACGCACATTGAGCGGGAGCCGGATACACACCAGGTTCAGCAATGGCTGAGATTTGCCGAGCGCACAGGGCCGGAGTTTCTAACGGTCAGCCTTATGCCGGCTTACGGAACCGTTCCCGATATGAACGGGGGAGCTATCGAATGAAGAGCGCACCCATCTTTGCCGTCGTGGGTCACCCGAACAAGGGCAAGTCCAGCGTTGTGGCAACGCTGTCGCAGAACGATGCCATTGCCATTGCACTGGAACCAGGCACAACACGCTCTCGGCAGTCATACCCACTGAGCGTGGACGGCAAAATTCTCTATACCCTGGTGGATACACCCGGCTTTCAGCGGCCCCGGCGGGTTCTGGAGTGGCTGGAAGCCCACAGTGTCTCGGCATCAGATCACAGCGAAACAGTGCGAGCGTTTGTGATGCAGCATCAGGGCGACAGTCGCTTTACCGACGAATGTGAGCTGCTGGCACCTCTGATAGAAGGCGCTGGCATAATCTACGTAGTGGACGGCTCCGCCCCCTACAACGCCCAGCATGAAGCCGAGATGACCATTTTACGCTGGACTGGGCAGCCCAGCCTCGCGCTGATCAACAGCATCGGGCCCGATGATTACAGCGACACCTGGCAGGCGGCACTGGGGCAGTTTTTCCAGGTTGTGCGCAAATTCGACGCTGTTCGAGCACCATTTGAGCAACACCTCAGCCTGTTGCGGGCTTTTGGCCAACTTGAGCCGGACTGGGAGCATGCCCTCGACCAGGCAACGCATCACCTATCCGCCCAGCGCGAACAGCGTCGGCTTCAGGCGGCAGGCATCATTGCCAAGGCATTGAAGGACATGATGTCGTTCCAGGAGAAACGCACGCTGACTCTGGATCAGGTATCGGGCACCAGCGACAGCACCCTTGCGGACCAGCTCCGGCAACGCTGGTATCAGCACCAGCGCCAGCGGGAGCAGTCTCTGCGGGTAGAAGTCGAACACCTGTATCAGCATCAGAGCATCCGCCGACAGGAAGCCGAACTGGAATGGCACAGCGACCATGACCTGTTCTCGGAAGACAGCCGTAAACACTGGGCCGTCAGCAAGCATTACCTCGCTACTGCAGGCTTTGGGGCGGGCGCGGTCAGCGGCGTCGGACTGGACGCCCTGACCCTGGGCTCCTCACTGGGTGCCGGGGCGTTGGTGGGCGGCCTGATCGGTGCGGCGGGAAGTTATTATTACGGGGGCCGATTCACACTGCCGGTACTAAACATTGGCCTGCTCCGGGACGGCCTGAAAACAGCTACTTTCGGACCTGTGCAGGACAGCCAGTTCGGTTACGTGATACTGGGACGAGCTGTGGATCACTGGTGGCACATAAGCCATCGCAACCATGCTGGCAGAGAGTTGCTGGATCTGGAACCGGCGGACCATCACTGGATCGAACGCCTCGACAAAAAGAGCCGTCAGACCATTCAGCGTACCCTTGATAAGGGTCGTAAGCAGCAACCTCTGGACGAAGGTCAAATGCAGAAATTTCAGGCCGCCATAGAACAATGCATGGCAGTTTATGACGACTGGCGGTTGAACCGAAGCTGAAATGAGTGTTTATATTGTATGGCTACCCCATCACAGAACGAGGAATGTTCATGAAAATTGTACGCGTTAAGGACATCATCGGTACCGAACGTGAAGTGCATGGCCCTGGCTGGACAAGCCGTCGCATGCTGCTGAAAAAAGACGGTATGGGCTTCTCTTTCCACGAAACGATCATACCTGCAGGGGCCGAACTGAACCTGTGGTACAAGCATCACCTGGAAGCGGTTTACTGCGTAGCCGGCAACGGCACCATTACCGACAAAGCGACCGGTGAAACCCACGAGATCTCCGACGGCACGCTTTACGCCCTCGACAAGCATGATCAGCACACCCTCCGCGGCGGTACTGAAGACATGCGCCTGATCTGCTCGTTCAACCCGCCCGTTACCGGGCAGGAAGTACACGACGAAGACGGCGCCTATCTGCCGGATACCAGCGAAGACTGATCGTCCTTGTCTGCGATTGAAAACCCCGCGACATCCATACCACCATCGACAGCGCCATCGACAGCAAGTCTGCTGCCGGTGGCGATGTTACTTTGGCTCGCCGGGGTCTACCTGCGCATTCCGATACTGGTTGCGCCGCCGCTGGCACCGTTTATCGGTGATGAACTAGCCCTCTCTCAGACCCTCACCGGCGCTCTGACGACACTGCCTATCCTGATGCTTGCCATAGGCGCCATGCCCGGCTCGCTTTCGATATCACGCATAGGCCCGCGCAATACTCTCGCGCTCGCCATGGTCATCATGGTCATCGGCTCCGCAGGCCGTGGCCTGGCACCAGACACCCTCACACTGATGTTAACCAGCGCGGTTATGGGGCTTGGCATTGCTATGATGCAACCCGCGCTGCCGGCACTGCTACCACGATGGCTGGAACCGAAAAACCTGGCTTTTGGTTCTGCCATCTACATGAACGGCATGCTGATGGGCGAATTCATCGGCGCTGGTATCACCCTGCCCGTCATCATGCCTCTGCTGGACAACAGCTGGCGCGCAACCATGCTTGTCTGGTCATTGCCCGGGCTGCTGGTTGCCGCCGCCCTGTTCCTGCCGAAACGCGACCTGGCCCGGCCCACCCGCAAAGTCGCCTGGCTACCGGACTGGAAAAACCCACTTACTCTAAAGCTCGGTTTGCTGCTTGGCGTCTCAGGCTCTTTATTTTTCGGCGTAAACGCCTATATGGGCGCTTTACTGGAGCAAAGAGGCGAGTTCGACAACCTCACCGAAGCCCTGTTCTGGTACAACTTCGCCCAAGTGATTGCTTCACTGATGATGCTGAAAATGGCCCGCTACTGGGTAGGCCGAAAAACCCCACTCATCATCATGCTGATATTCAGTCTGTTGGGAACGCTAGGAATGTTGGTATTTACCGGATGGTGGGCGATCGCCAGCGCGACATTCATGAGCTTCACCGCCGGCGTATTGCTGATCATGATGGTGGCACTGCCACCACTGCTGGTGCCTGCCAGCGAAACCGGGCGACTATCGGCTGGCAACTTCCTGGTCGGCTACACCCTGGCCTTCGCAGTACCCATGCTGGGTGGTTTGCTATCAGATTGGACTGGCGACGTAAGACACGCCATAGCAGTAATGATCGCCTACGGAATACTGGTTACGCCATTGGCGATCAAACTAAATCTCCAGCGTCAGTAAAGCGCCCCCACCAATGGCCGAAAGCCGGGGAGCGGGGTGTCTTTTCTGTCGGGAAAAAATGTCTGAGCAAAGCGAGTTGTTTTTCCCAGAAGAAAAGACACCCCGCTTGCCGGCCTACTCCAATCAAGCAGGCCCTCACTCAGCTTTAGATGTAGTAGTCCTTCAACGGAGGAAACCCGTTAAATTCCACAGCACTGTAAGTCGTAGTGTAGGCCCCAGTAGACAGCCAATACATGCGATCACCGATAGCCAGATTCAGTGGTAACGGGTATTTGTGATGCTCGTACATAATATCTGCGCTATCGCACGTTGGCCCGGCAATCACGCAGTCTTCACCTTCGCCTTTCTTATCCGTCCATATTGGAAACTTGATTGATTCATCCAGCGTCTCAATCAGCCCATTGAACTTACCAACGTCAGTAAACACCCAGCGGTGCAGAGCAGTACGGGATTTACGGGAAATCAGCACCACCTCACTCACCAAAACGCCTGCGTTGGAAATCAGCGACCGGCCCGGCTCAATAATAATTTCAGGCAGATCATCACCGAAGTCTTCCTTCAGGAAACGGGTAATCTCCGACGCATACACACTCAACTCATTGGTTCTGTTGATGTAATTTGCCGGGAAGCCACCCCCCATATTGATCATCTTCAGCTCAATGCCGTCTTCTTCTTTCAGACGCTCGAAAATGACCTTCACCTTACCCAGCGCCGAGTCCCATGCACCGATTTCACGCTGTTGGGAGCCTACGTGGAAGGAAACACCGTAAGGCACCAAACCAAGATCTCGAGCCAGAATCAGCAAATCCATGGCCATATCCTGCTGGCAACCGAACTTGCGTGACAACGGCCAGTCCGCCGTTAGCGTGCCTTCCGTCAGAATGCGCACATATATCCTGGAGCCCGGAGCCGCCTTGGCAAGGTTGCGCAGATCCGCCTCTGAATCCGTGGCAAACATGCGAACACCCTTCTCATAGAACGTGCGAATATCTCGCGCCTTCTTGATGGTGTTGCCGTAACTGATCCGGTCACCGGTCACGCCGAGCCCCATCACCTTTTCCAGCTCATATACCGACGCAATATCAAAACTCGCACCCTTGTCCCGCAGCATGGTCAAAACCTGCGGAGCCGGGTTAGCCTTCACCGCGTAATAGACATTGGCATAAGGGAAACCTTCCACCAGCTCGTCGTACTGACGATCGATGGTCGCGGTATCAATCACCACAAACGGTGTTTCTTTGGTATCGGCAAACGCCTTGATCCGGCTAAAGGTCTCGGCGGTGTAGTAATCGGCGATGTTAGCGTTGGCTGAATCGGTCATGGATGGTGTGTCTCTCCAGGGATAATAAATCTAGCTATGTTTAATAACAGGCGCCAAAACCAGAGTGGCCCCCGACAATAATCGCGATAATCAGGCTTTTCTCACCACACAGATATGAGCATATCTACCCATAATTTAAACAGCGATCAGCCATCCCCAATGGCCGAAAAGCCCCCCCAAACACTCTATAATCCAGCATCACAAAACAATCACCACAGGAACCACCAATGGCGCGACTCATTACAGCAGCACTCTTAACCCTGCTGTTCCTGGCCGGCTGTGCCGAAAATACCACGCCGCCCACCTTCAAACAGGCGCTGCCCACCGCCACCCAGCAACCGGTCAGCTTCAACGAAGACGTTCGCCCTATTGTAGAAGCCAAATGCCTGGCCTGCCACAGCTGCTTTGATGCACCCTGCCAGTTGAAAATGGAATACTCCGACGGCCTTATTCGCGGCGCACACAAAGACCCCGTTTACGATGGCGCTCGCCTGGAAACCCAAAAAGCCACGCGCCTGGGAATCGACGCCCAAACCGAGCAACAGTGGCGTGAAATGGGTTTTTACTCCGTACTCGCCCGGGGCGACCAGACCCGTAGCCTCTTCGAAAACATGATCCGCCTTGGCAAACAGTATGAATTTGCGCCCAACAGCAAACTGCCCGAAGACCTCGAACTGGGTCTCTCCCGCGCCAACCAGTGTGTCAGCAACGCCGACTTCTCCGACTACGCCAGCGACCACCCCTACGAGGGCATGCCGCTGGCCATGACCGGCCTGACCGACGACGAATACGCCACGCTCACCGGCTGGCTCAATCAGGGCGGAGCCATCAGCCCACTTGTAACCAAAGTGAGTGAAGCCGGGCAGAATCACATCCAGCGCTGGGAAACCTGGCTCAATGAAGGCAGCGAGCGCCAGCAGCTGGTCAGCCGTTGGGTCTATGAGCACCTCTATCTTGCGCACCTGTATTTTGAGGAAGACGGCGCTGATACCCGCTTCTTCGAAATCGTACGCTCTCATACGCCGGCAGGTGCTGAAATTGAAATCATCGCGACTCGCCGCCCAAACGACGATCCCAAAGGCCCGGCGTATTACCGCCTGCGCCCGGTGGCCGGCAGCATCGTGCACAAGCGCCACATCACCTTCGATTTTGGGGAAAAACAGTTCGAGCGCACCCGCGAGTTGTTTGAAGCCGGTGACTGGCAAGTGGACACTATGCCGGATTACAGCCGGGACAGCCGCGCCAACCCGTTTGCCACCTTTGCCGACATACCGGCAAAGGCCCGCTACCAGTTCATGCTCGATAACGCTGAGTACTTTACCCGCACCTTCATTCGCGGGCCGGTATGCCGCGGCCAGATTGCCACCGACGTGATCCGTGATCATTTTTGGGTGGTCTATCACGATCCGGAAAACGATCTGTATGTAACCAACGCAGACTATCGTGAAGAAGTAACGCCGTTACTGGCGCTGCCGGGGCAGGATAGCGCCCTGCTGGATCTCGGAGACAACTGGAGACGCTACAAAGACAAGCGCAACCGTTACCATGAGATACGAAACAAGACTTACAGTGATGCCTACCCAAAAGGTGCATCGCTTGACCACATCTGGAACGGTGATGGCCACAACACCAATGCGCTTCTTACGGTTTTCCGTCATCACGACAATGCCTCAGTACAACGCGGCCTGATCGGCCAGGTTCCCTTAACCAGTTGGTGGATGGACTATCCTCTGTTCGAGCGTACCTATTACGAGCTGGTGGTGAACTTTGACGTGTTTGGCACTGTGGCCCATCAGGCCCAGACACGGCTCTACTTTGATCTGATCCGCAACGGTGGCGAGCAGGATTACCTGCGCCTGGTGCCACCGGGGGAGCGCAACCGGGTTCTGCAACACTGGTACCAAGGCGCAGGCAAACTGAAACTGGACTACAGCTACGCCAGCATGGATGAAACAGCACCTTCACAAGTGCCCTACGCAACCTCGGCCTTCAACCAAGAACTGGGCGCGCGCCTGCTGCTGAACTTCCGCGAACTGAATGCTGAGCATGACGACCCCATCAATCGCTGTGGCAGCAGTGATTGTGGCCGCAAAGACGAGCCGGAATGGATCCGCAACGCAGATCAGGTGCTTTCAGAACTGGCCGCAACCCGTGGTGAATTCCTGCCAGCGATCAGCTACCTTCCCGACGTTACCTTTCTGAGGGTTTACAACGAGGAAGGGAAACGCACGATCTATACGGTGATCCGCGACCGCGCACACAGCAGTGTCGCCTTCTTGCTGGGCGAGGATCTGCGTTATCAGCCAGAAAACGACAAGCTCACAATCTACCCGGGAATCATCGGCAGCTACCCGAACTTCATGTTCGACATTCCGGAATCGCAGTTGGGGTTATTCAAAGACCGGATGAAAGCGCTGAAGGCGGAGGAGCCAAAAGCTTTTGAAGAACTGGTGAGCGTATGGGGCGTGCGCCGCACCCACCGGCGTTTCTGGGAGATTCTTCACGATATCACTGCCTGGCAGCTGGAGCATCAGCCCCTGCAGGCGGGTATTTTCGACATTAACCGTTACAAAAACCTGTAACCGGTCAGCCCCGGGCTCAGACCGCCAGAGGGTGGGCGGGCTCGGGGGTATTAGATCCACCGGGATCCCGGGGCTCGCTCTGTTGCTCCAGGTATTCCAGAATAGCCTCTTTCAAGTCGCTGCCCTGACCCAGCCCCTGATTACCAAACAAACGATTGAATTCCAGAACGAAGGGGTAGCCTGCCACCAGGGCAATATCAAAACCGGCGTGATCCACTTCCAGGTCCCGTGCGAGCCGGAGGGCCAGATCGGTCATCACTGCCGGCACCGGGCTGTTGTCAATCCGGCCACCCTTGGACACGTTGTTGTAGAAACCCTGATCAGCCTGTGTACGCCAGTAAGCTGTTACAACCTTATCCCCCACCACCACAATGCGCGCGTCGCGATCCAGCGGCAGGTATTCCTGAACGTACAGAACGTCTGTGCGCTCGCAGTACCTGTTCCAGTCGCCATGGGTTTCAATCAGCCAAACGCCTTCACCCATGCTGGCCTTGGGCAGCTTCGCCACAAAGGGCAGAGCCATAACACTCCAGATATGCTCGCGCTCCTGGGGGCCATTGGCTTCAATGATTGTCCAGGGAATGTGTTCCGGTGCTACAGCTTCAAAAGCCCGGGTCATTTCCACCTTGTCATGGCCAATGCGATAGCTGGCAATGCTCGGAAAAACCCGGCATTTCAAGCCGTGCACCAGTGCATTGAGCTGCCAGTATTCGGGGAAAAGCACCCAGTCTGCATTGCGCAGCAGCTCTTTGTGGCGCAGGAAGTTCTCTGGCTTGAGTACCGTCGTGTCGGGAAAGCCGAGCGTGCGGAAAACATTGAACGATACAAAGTGCATAGGCGGGGTCGCGCAGATAAAAGTGGGTAAGTTTTAGGCAGTTTTGCCCTGCACGCAAGCATTTTGTGCCTGACTTGATTACGGCCATGGATTATCTGAATGTAACCGATAATAATTCGCATTAACTTAAAGGGTAAGCCGGCAAGCAATACCTCACCAACAGCCGGAAAATTGTGAAGTAATCACCGGAGTTACTTTCGTTTGATGCCCTGCTGGGCAACGGCGGTTAGCGGATCTTCTGGCCAAGGGTGCTTTGGATAGCGTCCACGGGTGTCTTTACGCACCTGTGGATAGACGTTAGACCAGAAACTGGCCAGATCTGCAGTGACCGCGAGCGGCCGCCGGGCCGGAGAAAGCAGATGAATTAACACCGGCACCTTGCCGCCCGCCACCTCCGGCGTTTTTGTCCAGCCGAACAACGCTTGTAGCTTGGCCGCCAAGACCGGGCCGTTCTCAACCGTGTAGTCCAGGGTAACGGAACTGCCGGTCGGAATCGTCAGAGTGGTAGGAGCAAGTTCCGCCAACTGCTGCTGTTGCGGGTATTCCAGCAGGCTGTTCAGGGCGTTCTGCAGATTCAGCTTTGCCAGTTCAGACCAACGGCTGATGCCGGTCAGAAAAGGCGCCAACCAGTATTCCAGCGACTCTGTCAGCGCCTGCTCACTGACATCCGGCCACTGGCCGGGATAATGTCTGGCAAGCAGCGCGACCCTTGCCTGCCACTGCCGGGCTGCGGGTGTCCAGGGCAGGCTGTCCAGCCCTTTGCGCAGCACGGCGGCGAGTATGCCCTGCTGGACCAGCTCGGGTGAGGGTTTTTCCAAAGGTTTCGCGGCAAGAAGCAGCGCGCCCAGACGGCGGGTTTTCCGGGCAACCACCGTGCCGCGTTTATCATCCCATTCCGCCTCGTCCTGCTCACGAATGTGGGCAGCCAGATCGGCCTCCAGGGTTGGCAGGTCCACCGGCGCGGCCAGATAAATCGTTGCTTCTCTGGATTTACCGTCCAGGTCTGCGGCCACCAGCCATTCATGCCGGGCCAGCCCATCGTCTTCCCGCAACAGGGCGCCTTTGCCGTTGCTGAGCTGATAACGGGGCGTGTCTCCGGGCCGTCGTTTGCCGATACGATCGGGATACGCGAGCGCTAGCAAACGCCCGACTTCAGTGGCCGTCGGTATCGGGTCCTGCTCGCTTTTGTCACTCGCGCCACGCTCAGATAAGCGTTTCGCCTGCTGGCGTAGTGCCTGAAGCCGATGCAGGTCTATGCGTTGAGAGCCGCGCTCGCTCCTCAACTCACCCCGCAGCTCTCCACGCAGTGCGCGAATGCGCTCGTGCATATCGGCCCCAGCGCCGGGGCCCAGCAAATCCCGGTCTTCCAGTAACGCGGCCAGTTCAGCCGCCAGCCTTCCGAGCCCACGCGATCGTCCCAATATGACCATGTGTGCCAGCCGGGGATGAATGCCCAGTGCCCGGGCCGATTTGCCGTGCTCTGTAATCGCGCCTTCATCGTCCAGCATATCCAGCCACTGCAGCAGCGCCACGGCTTGCTGCCAATGTGCGGGTGCCGGTGGGTCGATCCACACCAACTTGTCCGGGGTGCGAGCTCCCCACTGGGCCAGTTCAAGTACCAGTGGCGCCAGATCTGCCTCACGAATCTCCGGCGGCGTAAACTCCACCAGCCCGAACTGCTCGGACTCACTCCATAACCGGTAACACACGCCCGGCTCAACCCGTCCGGCGCGGCCTTTACGTTGCTCCGCAGAAGCTTTCGAGACCCGCCCGGTCACCAGCCGTGTCATTCCGCTGTTGGGATCAAACACTGCACGTCGCTGCTGGCCGCTATCAACCACCACGCGAACGCCTTCGATCGTCAGGCTGGTTTCGGCAATCGCGGTTGCAAGCACCACTTTGCGGGTTCCCGATGCGGCCGGCGCAATGGCCTGATCCTGCTCCGCAGCCTTGAGGTTGCCAAACAAGGGCGCGATCGAAACGTTCGAGGCAAGCTGCCCGGCCAGCGCCTGAGCCACTCTGTGAATCTCCCCCGCCCCAGGCAGGAACACCAGCACCGAGCCTGGCTGTTTCGCCAGAGCTTCGATAACCACCGCCACCACCTGATCCACCAGTCGCGGATTGCGCCGTGTGGTAGGCGCAGGGCGGTAAAATACGTCCACCGGGTACGCTCGCCCTTCGCTGCTTAACACGGGCACATCCCCAAGCAGGCGGGCAATAGGCGCGGTATCCAGCGTAGCCGACATCACCAGCACCCGGAGGTCTTCCCTTAGCGCTTCCTGAGTTTCACGCACCAGGGCCAATCCGAGATCGGCTTGCAGGGAACGCTCATGAAACTCATCAAACAGCACGGCAGCGTAGTCTTCCAGCATGGGATCGCTCTGGATCAGCCGGGTAAGAATACCTTCAGTCACAACTTCTATGCGCGTAACGCCAGACACTTTGGTGTCCAGGCGCGTCCGGTAGCCGATGGTCTGCCCAGCCTTTTCACCCAACTGCGTTGCCATAAACCGAGCGGCCGATCGGGCTGCCAGCCGCCTGGGTTCCAGCATCAGGATCTTACGGCCCTGCAGCCAGGGTGCGTCCAGCAGTGCCAGGGGCACACGAGTGGTTTTACCGGCACCCGGGGGCGCCTGCAGCAAGGCTGTGTTGGTCTGCTCCAGAGTCTTTTTCAGCTCTGGCAGGATGTGGTCTATGGGGAACACTTTTTTATCAGTCAAAGCGGAGAGTTCGCGCATGCCAGACTTCCGGTCGGGGCACGAAGAACATAAACGTCAGTCCAAAGGCCCAGGAAACCGTTTCAGGAGCGGGTGTTTTTCTGATTGGCTTTCGCCCATTGGTAAATGCGTTCGAAAGCCTCCGCCAGCTGCTCGGGGTTATGGGGCGGCTGAATAAGTGCCGCCAACTCACCATCAGGATTCACCAGCGCAAAATGCCCGCTGTGATCTACCAGCAGCTCACCGTCCACCTCGCGATGAACGAACACGGCGCTCAGGCCCCTGGCCAGTTCCCGCAGCGTTTCCAGATCGCCGGTCAGTCCGTGGAAATTCTCGCCAAAAAATTTGGTATAGGCCTTGAGTTTCTCTGGCGTGTCATGTTCCGGGTCGGCGCTGACCAGCAGGTAATCTGGCTGCGGCAGCTCTTTCGATAGAATTTTGTCGGTGCGCCGCAGATTGGCCATGGCCGCCGGGCAGACATCCGGGCAGTTTGTGTAGCCCACAAACGCAAATGTCCACCGGCCTCGAAGGCTTTCCCGGGTGACAGTTTCCCCATTTTCGTTGGTCAGGGTGAACTCTGCCAGTGGCCGTGGCTGGTCATAGACATAGGTGTTCATTTTGGCGAGATCCGGGGCTGGGGTCGGCTCCCCATCACTGACTGTAAATACCTGACGCCCAACGACTAAGCCAAAAACCAGAATCACGAATAAAAAAAGAACAAATAAGGTAATTTGCAACGACCGATTCATTACGACTCCGCTTACTGGGCTCTTCAGTGACACAGTGTCCTGAGGAGAGGCGATGCCTTTTCCCCGTGCATTTGTGCAACGTCAAAAATATACAAAGTGATCTACAAGGAGTACCACAAACAGGACCATCAGGTAAGTGATGGAGTATTTGAAGGTGTTAAGAGCTACACGGCGATCGTCGCCTTTCAGTAAGCGTATGGCGTAGTGGAGGAAACGCAGGCCTAACACCAGAGCGCCGGCCAGGTAAATCCAGCCGGACATGCCTGTGACAAACGGTAGCAGGCTGACCGCCAGCAACATGAGGGTGTAAAGCAGGATGTGCAGTTCGGTGAATTTATTCCCGTGGGTGACCGGCAGCATGGGAATGCCGGCTTTGGCGTACTCTTCTTTTCGGTGGATAGCCAACGCCCAGAAGTGTGGTGGGGTCCAGGCGAAGATGATCAGAACCAGCAGCAGTGCATGGCCGTCCACTTGGCCCGTTACCGCCGTCCAGCCCAGCAGGGGTGGCATGGCGCCGGCGAGACCACCGATGGTGATATTCTGGGGCGTTGCGCGTTTCAGAAACAGGGTATAAACACCGGCATAACCTACCAAGGAGGCCAATGTTAGCCATGCGGTCAGGTGATTCACCTGCCACATCAATACCACCATCCCTATACAGGCCAGCAGCGCAGCAAATACAATCGCCTCCACCGGGGAAATCTTGCCCGTAGCTACCGGGCGCTTGCGAGTGCGGGCCATGATCGTATCAATTTTTTGGTCGACCACGTGATTGACTACGGCAGCCGCGCCTGCAAGCAGGGCGATACCCATATTGCCATAGATCAACACGCTCCAGCCGGGAACGCCCGGGGTGGCCAATAGCATGCCGATGAGCGATGTCAGGATCATCAGAGCTACAACCCTTGGCTTGGTCAGCTCCAGATAATCCCGCCAGGAAATCGAACGGGCGGATTGGCTGGGAACTCCCTGGGTCGGCAGTACGTCCACGTGCTCACTCATGCCGTAACCTCCTGATGTATCGTTGTTGTATGTGTTGCTGTTTCAGCCTGTACATGCGGCAGTTGGTAGTGCCGCCAGATCAGATAAATTACTGATAGTAGCAGCCCGGCGCCCATGGCGTTATGGGCCACTGCGACCGGCAGGGGAATATAGAACAAGACGTTGGCAAGCCCGAGGGTAATCTGAGCCGCCAGCGCTGCGGCAACCAGCCCGATGGGGCCGTGCAGCTCCCGGTTATTGTTTCGGCGCCAGATCAGTACCAGCAGAACTGCAAAATAAGCCAGAACCACCAAGGCACCGGCCCTATGGGTTACGTGAATCGCTACTCGTCCATCCGCGGTGAGCTGCCCCCCCAGATAGTTAGGGCCAACATGCTGGGTAATGTCAAAACCGTGTTGAAAATCCATGTCTTCTGGCCACCACTGGCCCTGACAGGTTGGAAGATCTGGACAGGCAACTGCTGCATAGTTCGCTGCAGTCCAGGCGCCCAGAGCAACCTGCATGATGATCAGAAGCAAACCACCAAAGAGCCAAGGGCGAAAACCCTTCAGATTGGCAGTTGATTCTGTGGACTTTGCTGGTGCTGTTCGAGTTTCGGATGTGGCCTCATCAGCCGAAAACTTCCGCAGACGAAGCACCAACAAGGCAAGCAGACTCAGCGTAGTAAAACCACCCAGTAAGTGCAGCGCAACCACCTGAGGCCAGAGCTTCAGCGTGACCGTCCACATACCAAAGGCCCCCTGCAGCAGAATAAAGCCCGCAATGAATAAGGGCAACCTGAAAGGCACACCGCTCCGGCGCTGTCGCACCCCGCTGGCGGCCAGCCCAAACACCACCAGCCCCAGAGTTCCAGCAGCGTAACGATGAATCATTTCCGGCCAGCCTTTGGCCACATCCACCGGTGTATCCGGGAAACGGGCATTGGCAATCGCAATATGCGAATCGCTCTGGGGCACCGTTATAAAGCCATAACAGCCTGGCCAGTCGGGGCAGCCCAGACCGGCATCAACCAATCGTGTCCAAGCGCCCAACATGATCACCGCAACGGCAAGAAGTACTGAAAATGTTGCCCAGTTCCCCATGGCTCGGACTTTTGACGAGCAGTCGATGGACGGATAACTCAAAATGACTCCTCCGGGCTGGCCCTCAGCCGACCTGTGACAGTTTGAGCAGGTGTTTCAGATCCTTGAGCATGTCTTTGCCAGAATTTTCCAGGCCGTAGTGCATCATCACGTTCCCAAACGGATCGATCAGCATGATGCGTGGCTCTTTTTCCGGATTTATGCCCGCGGGCCAAGCTGGTGTTGTACCCGGCGCCGGCACCAAGCGCTCCATTAGGCGGTACTCCGTAGGCCAGCGCGCAGCCAGATCACCGGTAATACCACCCAGCACAGCAGCTCTCGATACACGGTTGGCGTTTTTGCCCAGCGCAATGTTAGCTTGCCTCGCCAGATAGAGCAGCTCTTCACAACGGCTGTCGCAGTCGCCAGCAACGACCACGAGCAGCCACTGGGGATCCGTCTGAGCGGCGCTGAAACGCTTGGCGAGCGGCTCACCCGAGAGTGTTTCAAGGTGAAGATCTGCCACAGGCAAGGTCGGGGTGATCAGCGCGCCCTGATTCGTGTGTCCTGCCGGGTTCAGCCAGCCGGTATAAAACATTATGGTGGCCAGGATCATTGGTCCAAAGCCAAGGGCAAACAGCAGAAACGCTGTACGCCGGCCTCTGCGGGCCCGCTCCGGCGTGGGGCCGTCTGCCTCTTCCTGCTGTGGTATCCGGCTAGCCATTATCATTGTCATTATTGGATCCTGTCTTTCGATAACTCGCGATTACACTCAATATACTCAGCACTATGGCAAGCGCAAACCATTGTGTCGCATATCCGTAATGAGTTTGCGGCCCCATCAGGTCCGGTTCCCAGTCGGCACGGTAAGCTCCGGGCTGATCGCTGTCCTGAAGCCGGATAACAGCACCAGGCAGCTCCGCAATCTCAGCTCTCGCAACCGACCCGGGAAGCATCTGCACCCGCCGGGGCCAGTCCCCTGCCTGTACTGACTTGCTGGACAGCACCGGCGGTACCGGGTACTGACCTATCCGGCCAGACAGGCTAAATATACCTTCAGGAGGAGTCACGTCCGGCAGTTCGTTTCTTGTTCTCGGCGCTGCAACCCAGCCCCTGTTGACCAGAACAGGCGGCCCTTGAAGCGGGTAAAAATCTGTTAGCACCTCATAGCCTGCGATGCCATCACGGGTCCGGTTATCCAGCAACCAACTGTGTTCACCGAAGAGCCCGGTAACTGTAACCGGCCTGCCGTTTTCCAGCCCGCTGACCACCTGCTCCGGCCAGTCGAGATTCAGGGACTCCTGTTGCCACTGATCAAGGAGGATCTGTTTTTCTTCCGCTCGATTCAGCTGCCAGATGCCTAAGGCTACCAATAGCGGCAAAAAGGCACCCGTAAAAACCATTAATCGCCAGTCTACGTGCCATTGTCGAGTGTTTTTCTTTGCCTCAGTCATGGTCTGCTATAGTGAATCTGGCAGCAGCCGGAACAAAACCCAGAGAGATGTTTTATGCTCAAAGCCCTTATCATTATCCTCATGCTCTCCGTCATCGCCAGCCTTTTCAGCGGCCTGTTTTTTCTCATCAGGGATGGCGGTAAAACCAATCGGGTGGTGAATTCTCTCGCTGTCCGGGTAGCGCTGAGCGTACTACTGCTGGCCGTTATTCTTCTGTCGCTATGGCAAGGGAGCCTGACACTAAACCCGACTCCCTGATAACAAACTATCGTTGCATCAGATGACATACACGAACACAAACAGACCCAGCCAGACCACATCTACAAAATGCCAGTACCAGGCAGTTGCCTCAAATCCGAAGTGGCTATCGGCTGTGAAATGCCCCTTTTGAATGCGGATCAGCATGATGATCAGCATCAGCGTGCCCAGCATCACGTGAAAGCCGTGAAAGCCGGTGAGCATGAAGAAAGTACTGCCGTAAATACCGGACTGAAGCGTCAGATTGAGCTCCTGATAGGCGTGCATGTACTCTTCTGCCTGCAGAAACAGGAAGACCAGCGCCAGCAGTATCGTAGTAGCCAGCCAGATTTTCAGCTTCTTCCGGTTGGAAGCTTTGAGCGCGTGATGAGCAACCGTTACGGTAAACGACGAAGTGACCAGAAGAATGGTGTTTATCAGCGGCAGGCCCCAAGCTCCGATGACGGACGTTGGTGCAGGGAAGGCTTCGGGATCCGGATTATTGATCAACGGCCACGTTGCCTGAAAACCCTCCCAGAGCATATTGGAACTGCCCCTGTCACCTTCACCCCCGAGCCAGGGCACGGCAAACACGCGAGCGTAGAAAAGCGCGCCGAAAAACGCCGCAAAAAACATGACTTCCGAGAAAATAAACCAGCTCATACCCCAACGGAACGAGCGATCCATCTGCGGGCTATAGAGACCGCTGCGGCTTTCTTTGATGACGCTGCCGAACCATCCAAACAGCATGTAAATCATGATCAGCATGCCGACTGCGAATATCATCCAGTCGCCGCTCGTGCTCTCGCCCTGATTGCTGCTGACCATAATCGAGGCCGCCCCGAATAGGGTAACCCCCAGGCCCACAGTCGCAATTATCGGCCACTTGCTCTGTTCGGGAACGTAATAGGTCTGAAAATCCGCCATAGTATTCTCCGATGGCTTATCCATTATCGATTGTTGTTGTTCTCAACACAGCTGCCTGTGGTTCGCCCTGGTCATACAGCGTATAGGACAGCGTCAGTTTGGTGATGTAGCTGGGCAGATCCCGGTCCACAATAAAAACCAGTGGCATTTCTGTGCTCTCACCTGCAGCCAATGGTTGCTGGTTGAAGCAGAAACACTCGGTTTTATGGAAATACAAAGTCCCTTCGGATGGCGACAGGCTCGGTACCGCCTGCGCCACCATATCCCGATCGGTCGGGTTCTCGGCGTAGAAATTTACGGTAGTCGCCTCACCGGGATGAACCTCAACACTTCGCGCCACCGGGCGGAACACCCAAGGCATGTCCGGTCCATTCTGCGCCAGAAACTGCACTTTGATGGTGCGAGTCATGTCTGCAGCCGTGCGCTCGGTGGATACATAGCGGCCACTGGTCTTGCCATTAATGCCCGTAATGTCACAGAAAACGTCGTACAGCGGCACCAACGCAAAGCCAAAGGCAAACATGCCGACCGCGCTGGCAAGGCACCAGCCTACAACCCGCGCATTGCTGCGCTGGGGAGCCGCGTTGTTTGCCGGTTGCTCAGCCATGTTGCCAGCCTCCTATTTGACTTCAGGCGGAGTTGAGAATGTGTGGTAAGGCGCTGGTGAAGGCACCGTCCACTCAAGCCCTTCTGCGCCTTCCCAAGGATTGGCAGACGCCTTTTCACCGCCCCTCACACACTTCACAACAATCAGAAGGAACAACAACTGGGTAGAGCCGAACATGAAGGCCCCAATGCTCGAAACCATGTTGAAGTCTGCAAACTGCAGAGCGTAGTCCGGAATTCGGCGAGGCATACCGGCAAGGCCCAGGAAGTGCATTGGGAAGAAGGCCATGTTCATCCCGACAAACGACAGCCAGAAGTGGGTTTTGCCAAGAGTTTCGTCGTACATATGGCCGGTCCACTTGGGCAGCCAAAAGTAAGCAGAAGCGAAGATACCGAATATGGCACCGGGCACCAGTACGTAATGGAAGTGGGCTACCACAAAATAGGTGTCGTGATACTGGAAGTCAGCCGGTGCAATGGCCAGCATCAGGCCGGAAAAACCGCCGATGCTGAACAGAATTACAAAGGCGATAGCAAACAGCATGGGTGTCTCGAACGTGAGCGAGCCCCGGAACATGGTTGCGACCCAGTTGAACACCTTCACGCCTGTCGGCACGGCGATCAGCAACGTCGCGTACATGAAGAACAACTGCCCGGCGACGGGTACGCCTACCGTGAACATGTGGTGTGCCCAAACCAGGAACGAAAGCATCGCAATCGCACCCACCGCGTAAACCATCGAGGCATAGCCAAACAACGGCTTGCGCGAAAACGTCGGGATAATGTGCGATACGGCCCCAAACGCCGGCAGGATCATGATGTACACCTCGGGGTGCCCGAAGAACCAGAACACATGCTGAAACAGCACCGGATCACCGCCACCGGCGGCATTGAAGAAGCTGGTGCCAAAGTTGATGTCCATCAGCATCATGGTGACTACACCCGCCAACACCGGCATTACCGCAATAAGCAAAAACGCCGTAATGAGCCAGGTCCATACGAACATGGGCATTTTCATCAGGGTCATACCCGGTGCACGCATGTTCAGTATCGTGGCGATTACGTTAATAGCGCCCATGATCGATGACACGCCCATGATGTGGATGGCAAATATAAAGAAGGTAGTGCTTGGCGGCCCGTAAGTGGTGGAAAGAGGCGCATAGAATGTCCAGCCGAAGTTGGGCGCGCCGCCCTCCATGAACAGGGTTGAAACCAGGATCAGGAACGCACAGGGCAGCAACCAGAAGCTCCAGTTGTTCATCCGTGGCAAGGCCATATCCGGCGCGCCGATCATCAACGGTATCATCCAGTTCGCCAGCCCGACAAACGCAGGCATAACCGCACCGAAGACCATGATCAGGCCGTGCATGGTGGTCATCTGATTAAAGAATTCAGGCTGGACTATTTGTAGCCCAGGCTGAAAGAGTTCTGCCCGGATAACCATCGCCATGGTTCCACCCAGAAGGAACATGGTGAAGCTGAATATCAGGTACATGGTCCCGATATCTTTATGGTTAGTCGTCAGCAGCCAGCGGCTGATGCCGCTCGCAGGGCCGTGATGATGATCCTGGGCGTGGGTATCTGCAACCGCACTCATTAAAAACCCCCGTTACCGCCAATTATTGTGGCTGGTGATATCTGTTATCTGGCGTTGATTACTGTTCGTTCTTGTAATCGAAGATTTCTTTCGGCGTGACCATGTCACCCATTTTATTACCCCAGGCGTTCCGCTCGTAGGTAATGATGGCCGCAAGATCCGCTTCATTCAGCTGACCACCAAAAGCCTGCATTGCTGTACCGGATTTACCGTTCACCACGATATCGATGTGTGTCGTTATATCTCCGGTGGCGATGGCACTGCCTTTGAGTGCCGGGAATGCAGGTGGCACGCCACTGCCATCCACCTGGTGACAGGCTGCACAAGTGGTAGCGTAGGCTTTTTCGCCTCGCGCCATCAGCTCTTCCATGGTCCAGTCTTTCTGGGTCAGCTCACGCTCTTTCTCCGCCGTCGCTTTCTGCTCGGCAACCCAGGTGTTGTACTCCTCTTCCGGCACCGCCTTTACAACCACCGGCATAAAACCGTGGTTCCTGCCACACAACTCTGCGCACTGGCCGCGATAGGTGCCGGCTTTGTCCACGCGGGTCCATGCTTCGTTTATAAAACCAGGAATAGCATCCTTCTTGAAGCCGAAAGCCGGCACCCACCAAGAATGAATAACGTCGTTTGCCGTCAGCAGGAAGCGGACCTTTTTGCCCACAGGAATGACCAACGGGTTATCCACTTCCAGCAAATAGTTTTCGCCTTTAGTCTGACGGTTATTGATCTGGTCCGAAGGTGTTGTTGTGTTGGAGAAATAGCCGAAGTCTTCGTTGATATACTCGTACTGCCACTTCCATTGATAACCAGTTACCTTGATGTCTATATCCGACTCTGTGGTGTCGTACATGTCTATCAGGGTTGTGGTGGCGGGAATCGCCATAACGATAAGAATGACCAGTGGTATGATCGTCCATAGAATCTCAACCAGCGTATTCTCATGAAAGTTTGCAGGTTTCGCGCCCCGGGACTTGCGATGGGCGAAGATAGACCAGAACATGACCCCGAATACCACAACGCCTATGGCGACGCAGATCCAGAAAATAGTCATGTGAAGGTCAAATATGTCGTTACTGGTGCCGGTCACCCCGGGGGTCATGTTTACCGTCCAGTCCGCAAGGGACAGGGCAGGGAACGACAGACCGCCTAACAGGGCACCTGCCCGCTGAGCGTGCACGCGCATGCTGCGTCTCCACAGAGTGTTATTCTTGTCGGATTTTTGCATTATCCCTCTGACTTGTCTCCCGGTGCTCTCGCATTCACCGGAAAGTTCAGAGTGAAAGCCTGCTTATAGATATCTCGAGGTGGAGTATAGACGCAGATCAAAAAAATACGAGAAAGTAGCTAAACCTAAAGCTGATAAACAGAATTTTTTAGGAATAAAATCGAATATGAACTTCAGGCTGTCGGTAACAGACCGGCGTTTATGGGCTCTGGCATGGCCACTGATGCTCACCAACCTCACCGTTCCATTACTGGGGCTGGTGGATACCGCTGTGCTGGGACATCTTGAGAGCCCGGAATACCTTGGAGCAGTGGCGGTTGGCGCTAACTTGTTCAGCATCCTGTACTGGACGTTCGGCTTTATGCGCATGGGCACAACGGGGCTTGTCGCGCAGGCCTGGGGCAAGCGCGACAGTTTCAGCCAGGTTGCCTTGCTGTTGCGCTCCGTCATGCTGGCGGTCGGCATCGGCCTGCTGCTCATTTTGTGCCATCAGCCTTTAATACGGACCGGACTGGCCTTGATGAACGCGAGCGTGGGCGTTACCGAACTTGCCGCCGAATATGCCGCTATACGAATCTGGAGCGCGCCGGCCGTGCTGTGTCAGTACACGCTTGTGGGCTGGCTGATCGGAACCCAGTTTCCCCGGGGACCCATGGTCATGCTTATTGTCGCAAACGGGCTGAATATCGTTCTGGATGTACTGTTCGTAACCGTACTCGGCTGGAACAGCCGGGGAGTGGCCATAGCCACGGTTATCGCAGAGTACGGTGCCGCAATTATTGGTTTCGTCATTGTGCTGCGCCGTATGCCAGATGGACAACGACTCACCAGGGAATTATTCGGGCAGCTTGCGGACTATCTGGCTATTCTGCAGGTAAACCGCTACATCATGGTTCGCACCATAGCCCTGCTCCTCGTGCTGGCATTCTTTACGGCTCAGGGGGCCCGTCAGGGCGACACTATACTGGCCGCCAATGCGGTACTGATCACCTTTCTGCTTCTGATTTCAAATGCCCTGGACGGTTTTGCCAATGCCGCAGAAGCTCTTATTGGTGAATCTGTTGGCAGGAACAGCAAGCGGCGGTTCTTTGTGGTATTCCGCTGCGCGCTGCGCTGGTCCCTCTGGGGTTCGCTGTTGCTGACCATTGTGTTCGTTGTGGGTGGCCGCGCCCTGATAGCGCTGCTGACCGGCATTGAAGAGGTGCGCATCACCGCTTGGCAATACCTGCCCTGGCTCTGGCTGCTGCCTTTCGCCTCAGTCTGGGGATTTCTGTTCGATGGTGTGTTTATTGGCGCTACACGTACCCGTGATATGCAAAACACCATGCTGTTTTCAGCGCTGGGCGTTTTCGCACCCGTATGGTGGCTGACCACAGGCTGGGGTAACCACGGGCTCTGGTTTTCTCTCATATGCCTTATGCTCGCCCGCGCAGCAAGTATGGGCTGGCTGTCCTGGTCACACACCCGCAACGATCGATGGTTCAGTACCCGGTAACTCCGATGCAATGGTTAACAATATCTGACAGCCCGGAAATCGCAGCTCACAAAATCTCGTCTACACTTGTCAGAAAAGAAGGGCGCCTCGCGGTAGTGAACAGTCGCCGCTTAGTTGCCCGGTTAATCATTGCCCGTTACAGGAGGCGCCTTGCGACCTCAACTTGTTCAGACATCGGCATGTCCTCAAATGACTCCACAGGCAGTCCTAGAGATCATCGATCACGCGCGACGCAAGGAGGCCCGCTCGGGAACTTTCTTGCGGCAGCTGCATGAGAAGGCAGCGGCGCTACCCACTGCTGTCACGATTGAGGGGTACCAGCCTGCCAACTGCCTGTTCCAGTTCGCCATCGAATACATTGAGATGGCACCCAGGCTCATTGAGTGCGTGGATGCCTGCGCGCGCGAGGCGGGCACGGCGCAGTTGTTTGATCCGTTTGTTAATGCGGCAATCAGTTACTTCACCGAGCCCTCAGCACTACTGGTGCGCTACGATGGTCTGGACGGGCTTCTGATCCGGGCCTACCTTTGCCACCGCCTGATGGAGGAAATGCATGAGAATAATCATTCCATCAGGTCCGGAGGACTTGTCGATATAGAAGCAACCCGTGCTAACCTGCTGGTTCACGAACTTATTGGCGAACCCTTCGCAAACGAACTGGACGATTCAATTACCGTAACCGTGCTGCAGATTGCGGGTACACCGGACTATTACGAACTGAATCTCGATCCTTTCGTTGAGCAGGTGAATAACGACGCCTGGAACTGGATGCGGCAGTACTGGGAACACCTCTTGACCCGGAATCATATCCGCTTTTCCCTGGGTTCCGGCCGAGCCTGATCCCACCCGGCACTGGAAGGTTCATAACTATAATGAAGAAACAAACGGTTTTCCTACTGGGCTGCTGTCTGTTGCCGGCTCCGGTCCTCTCAGATGAGTTGACGGTACGAGTTCAGCTTGCTGATGGCGCCGGCCCGGTGGCTGGCGCTGTGGTGTATATGAATGATGGCACCCGGGCCACTCCTGTTCGGGCAGAAGTGACTCAGAAAGACCGTATGTTTCACCCCCATATACTGATTCTGCCCGCGGGCTCCAGCGTGGACTTTCCCAACCGGGACAACACCCAGCATCACGTCTATTCTTTCTCGCCGGCAAAAACCTTTAATCTCGAACTGTATGCTGGCAGGCCCGAAGCACCCGTCTTATTTGATCAGCCCGGCATTGTCGAGCTTGGCTGCAATATTCACGACCACATGCAGGCGTTCATTGTGGTAGCCAACACCCGTGCCATCGGGCAAACCAATGAGCAGGGAGAGGTAACTCTCGCGCTGGACTTCGGCGCCGCTCAGGCACCCGGTTCGCTAAGCCTGAATATCTGGCACCCCCGCCTGCCAGACAACACAAGGCCGGTCCTTCGGGAGGTAGATTCCGCCAACCTGACATCTATGGCCACAGTCACAGTCAGCATTGAACTGGAGCCCGAGCCACGCCACGAAGGCCCGATGGATCATCTTCAGAAACGCTTCCGGGAGCTTTGATGGGAAGCCTGGCGAACCGCATCGGGTTTCGCGGCCGTCTTGTTACGGCCATGGTAGCTCTGGTAGCTCTGGTGAGCCTGCTGATCGGTGCGCTGTTGATGGTGTACCTGTTCGAGGATGAAAAGCGCCAGGCACTGGAACAACTCAGCATAGCTGAGCGTATTACCAACGAGGTGATTGAGCGTCGCACCGATATCGAACTCTCCCGGCTGAGTGTCATTGTCCGCGACTTCGGTTTTCGCTCGGCTATCGCCAGCCGCGACCCGGCAACTATCAGCAGTGCTCTGGAAAATCACAGTGGGCGAGCCGGGGCAGATTTTGCGCTACTGCTGAATCGCCAGGGGGAGCTTCTGGCATCCACGCTCGCACGGGCTCTGCCCGGAATTACCACTGCGCAGCTGGCCAATGCTCGCAGTAACGGGGTTAACCGTTCGCTCCTGACCATTGATCAGCGCGGCTACGAAGTGCTGGTCGTTCCTGTGGAAGCTCCCGGTTTGCGGACGTGGTTGGTAGCAGGCTTCGAGTTGGATCAGGAGCTCGCAAACATCATTGCCAGGCTCAGCGGCAGTTCCGTTATCTTCCGAACGAGCGAGAATAATCCGGGCAGTTTCACCAGCTTTGCGGCGCCTGCCGATATCGAAAGCGCCCGTTACTTCACTCGCACCTTGAATCTCGGCCCTTCCGGGCAAGGCGCCTTCGAAGCACTTTTGATGATCAGCCGGGAAGCCAGCCTGCAGAAGTACTACAGCCGGGCCCTGGAAATAGCCCTGCTGGTCACCGTGATCATGGTGTTTGCCATATTGCTGGCAATGCTGACAGCAAGATATCTGGGCCGGCCGGTGCTGCAACTTGCCCACTACGCCCGGGCAGTCGGGCGAGGGGACAACCCGCAAGCGCCTGACATCCGCACAGGCGGCGAGCTCCGCCAGCTCCGGGATGCCCTGCGCGACACTCTGGCCCGGCTCACCCGTCGCGAAGCGGAAATCCGCCATGCCGCAACTCATGACGAAGTGACAGGGCTGAGTAACCGTAGCGCCCTGATGCATAAGGCAAAGGAAGGCTTTGACGCAGAAATATCCTGCAGCCTGATTGGCCTGCGCGTGAGCGACCTCTCCGACATCAACGATACACTTGGCCTGGAATTCGGCGATAAAGTCCTTCAGGTCCTTTCACAACGACTACGTGAAGAACTCCCGGATGCCAGCCTGGCCGCACGTACCGGCGGAGGAGAGTTTTTGGCACTGATTCCTGGGCACAGCCCTGAAGCGCTGGCGCAGAGGGCGCAAGCTTTGCATCAGACAGCGGAAGCGCCCCTGAGTATCGACAATACCCCGTTTTCACTGCGCACTATCCTCATAACACTGCAACTGCCCACCGATGCCTGCAATGCCAACGAATTGAGAAGGCGTGTAAACCTGACCTTCGAGCAGGCCGTGCAACAAGGTGTTGCGGTCACGCGATACGAGCCCGGACAGGATGAGAGCCATCTGCGCGAACTCAAACTCATCTCCGACCTGCATAGCGCTATCCGGCACGGCGGGCTGCACATGAATTATCAGCCCAAGCTGGATAGCCGCACCGGGCAGTTACTTCAGGTGGAGGCTCTGGTGCGCTGGATACACCCGGAGCTGGGTTTCATATCACCGGAAGAGTTCATCTTTCTGGCGGAGCAGTCGGGGCAGATTCACGATTTGACGGATCATATCTTGCAGCAGGTTTCTGATGATGCCCGCGCCTGGTTCAACGCGGGCCTGGATGCGGGCGTAGCGATCAATCTTTCCGCAATGGATCTGACCTGGCCAAGATTAACCGAACGCGTAGCCAGCATTTTTTCCGACTGGCACCACAGCATGGAGCGCATCACCCTGGAAGTGACAGAAAGCGCCCTGATGGAAGACCCGGAAGAAGCCATGGCCACATTGAACCGCCTGCGGGATCTGGGCGTCACGCTTTCCGTTGACGATTTTGGCACAGGCTACTCATCGCTGTCACAGCTTCGCAAACTGCCGGTTCAGGAACTGAAAATAGACAAATCCTTTGTGCTCAGGCTGAATGCCGAGCCCCAGGATCAGCTGATTGTAAAATCCACCATCGATATGGCCCACGGCCTTGGCCTCAAGGTGGTCGCAGAAGGTATCGAGAACCTGGAAACCTGGAAATTGCTGCAGACCTGGGGCTGCAACGTTGGCCAGGGGTTTTATCTGAGCCGTCCGGTTTCTGCAGATGGCCTTGCGCAGGCTGCCGCAACCATTGCAGAGCGCCAGCAAGAGCTGGCCGACACTATGCCGGAACATTTTTCATGATACGTTTTCCCAACAGACCGTGTGCCGCCAGGTTCGCACCCTTGCTTGCCCTGGGGCTTCTTGCAACGCCTGCTGCCATGGCAGATATTGGCAGCCGCATCTGGGCAACCGGGGGCGTTACCACCATAGAAGGCAGCGCCGGCGGCGGACTGGTGCCCTGGGCTCTGCTTGGCAGTTACGCCAGTGACGAGGAATGGGGCGGCACTCTGGCCCTGAGCCGTGCCGAAGTAGATGACTACACGCTCTCGGTTACTGGTGCGGGCCTGAACTGGAATAACCGGGTTGAAGTGACAGTCGCACGCCAGAAGTTGGATCTCGACAGCTTGGTGTTCACCCTCAAAGACGGCTTCGGGCTGGAGCAGGATGAACTAAACCAAGACATCTTCGGGGTTAAAGTGCGGCTGGCTGGTGACGCCATTTATAGCCCCTGGGGCCAATGGTCTGTGGGCGTGCAGCACAAACGGCAGCGGGATTTCACTGTACCTGAAGCCATCGGAGCCCGGGATGACAGCGGCACGGACGTGTATTTCTCCGGCTCGAAAGTAATTTTTGCCGCCGTGTTTGGTCGCAACCTGCTGTTGAATGCCACCGTGCGCGGAACTCGCGCCAACCAAGGCGGGCTATTGGGCTTTGGCGGCGACTTGAATAATGGCTATGAAATCATGGCTGAGGCCGGCGCAGGCATATTTATCAACCGGCAATGGCTGCTAGGTGCCGAGTACCGACAGAAGCCTGACAACCTGAGCTTTGCTCGTGAAGATGACTGGTGGGACGTCTTTGTTGCCTGGGTGCCGGATCGCCGGCTTGCCGTAACGGCGGCGTTCGTTAATCTTGGCGATGTCGCAACCCTGGCGGACCAACAGGGTATTTATCTGTCTCTGCAGGGGAGCTTCTGAATATGCGCATGTCCAAAATGAAGCTGTACATTGCAGCTCTGATGATCGCGGCGGGTCTTGTTGTAGGTGGCTGCCAGAGCCTTCCCAGCGAGCCGGACAACAGCCTGTACCTGCAACTCGGTGAACGGGCAGGAATCGCCGATGTGGTGGAGGACTTGCTCTATCTCATCGTGGATGACGAACGCATCAACGAACAGTTCAAAGGTATGGATGTTGCTCAGTTCCATCGCAACCTTACCGATCAGCTATGTGAACTCAGTGGCGGCCCGTGTGAATATTCCGGGCGTGAAATGCGTGAGTTGCACGCAGCCATGGGGATTACAGACACCCAGTTTAACGCCTTGGCAGAAAATCTTATTCTGGCCATGGAAGAAAACCACATACCAACGGCGGCACAGAACCGGCTGATTAAACGGCTGTTGCCGATGTACCCGGATATCCGGCATCTTTGAAAACCCGGGATGACGAAAACGAGGCACGATACCAGAATGAGTGAAAAAATGAATGATATCCGCCCGGGTCGCTACCGGCACTACAAGGGCAAGGATTACGAAGTGATCGACATTGCCCGCCACAGCGAAACTGAAGAAAAACTGGTGGTCTACCGCTGCCTGTATGGCGATTACAGCCTGTGGGTGCGCCCGCTCAGTATGTTCCGCGAAACCGTAAACGTGGCGGGGGAGCAGGTTTCACGTTTTGCGCGTATTGATAAAGCCTGACCGTTGCACAAGCCCTTTGACTAAGCTCGCCAATTACTGCACATTACCGCGTTTTCACAATCCTCGCCTTCGCAAGAGGGCTGGATAACCCATTACGCGTACCCGGAGTTTCCCCATGAATGCCGTCGTTGCCGCGGTGCTGATCATGCTCGTGCTGAGCCTGGCCCGCATCCACGTTGTAGTTGCCCTTATCGTAGGCGCCGTCTCCGGCGGCCTGATTGCCGGACTGTCCCTTGACGCTACCATTGCGGCTTTTAATAACGGTCTCGGCGGTGGTGCTACCGTGGCCCTGTCGTACGCTACCCTCGGCGCCTTCGCTGTTGCTATCGGGAAATCTGGTCTGGCTCACGCGCTGGCAGACAAAATCCTCGCCATGGTTGGCCAGCAGGAAAACAGCACGGCAGCAAAAAGCGTGCGTTACATGATTATCGGCGTACTGGTGCTGATTGCCCTGTCGTCACAGAACATACTGCCCATTCACATCGCGTTCATCCCGCTGGTCGTTCCGCCTATGTTGTACGTGATGGCCAAGCTGAAAATGGATCGCCGGCTTGTGGCCTGTGCGCTCACCTTCGGCCTGATCACACCTTACATGTTCCTGCCCATCGGTTTCGGCGGCATTTACCTGAACGAAATCCTGATGGCCAAAATCAGCGCCAACGGCGGTGAGACAGAAGGCCTGAGCGTCATGCAAGCCATGGCCCTGCCCGCCCTGGGCATGCTCTGCGGCCTGCTGGTTGCGGTGTTCTTCACTTACCGCGGCGAACGTGAATATGATCTGGAAGCCATTACCCGCACCGAACGCGTAAACATTGCTTACAGCCCCCGCACATTGGTTATGGCACTTGCCGCCATTGTCGTCGCCTTCGTGGTTCAACTCTGGCTCGGCTCAATGATCCTGGGTGCTCTGGCGGGCTTCCTGCTGTTCAACCTTTCTGGCGTAGTAAAATGGAAAGAAGCTGACGACCTGTTTACCGAAGGCATGAAAATGCTGGCCATGATCGGCTTCATCATGATCGCTGCCTCAGGCTTTGCGGAAGTCATGCGGGAAACCGGCGAAATCGCGACCCTGGTGCAGAGCTCCGTGGACATGATCGGCAGCAACAAGCCCCTGGCGGCTTTGCTGATGCTGCTGGTCGGCCTGATGATCACCATGGGCATCGGCTCGTCCTTCTCAACCATCCCCATCATCGCCGCTCTGTACGTGCCCCTGGCATTGGAAATGGGTTTCAGCTCCCTGGCCATCGTTGCCCTGGTCGGCACCGCCGGCGCCTTGGGCGATGCCGGTTCCCCAGCCTCCGATTCCACCCTCGGCCCCACCGCCGGTTTGAACGTAGACGGCCAGCACAACCACATCTGGGATTCTGTGGTGCCAACGTTCCTGCACTACAACTTGCCGTTGTTGGGCTTTGGGTGGTTGGCGGCTATGGTTCTCTGAGTTTGGAGTTTGCCTGCTTTTTCGTAGCCTGCTGGTTTTGGAGGCTGCGAGGTCGCGGGGGTATTTTTCTTCTGGGAAAAAGCAACTCGCTGCGCTCAAACATCTTTTCCCCGCCAGAAAAGCACCCCCACACCCCCTTGTTTCCACTACTCAGTTAAATCTGGCTAAAATATTAAGCTATAAATCAGTCCTCAGACCCAGCCTTAAAAAAAACAACCTGCTTAACCGTATGATCATCATCGTTGTCGCGCGTATTAACCCGCGTATCCAGCTCAGGAGTCGCAGGCGTTTCGACATCTGAAATGGCGTCAGTGAAACCACAGGCCACACATTCGCGAACCTGCTCGTCCGCATCGTCGGTGAACATCATGATCTTGTCCATTTCCGCACAGCGGGGACAGACAGCGCCGGCTATAAAACGTTTAGGGGTCGCCATTAACGTAACTCCAGATTAAAGTCTCCGGTGGCCATAACAGCCACCGAAGAGGAGAGGATCAGGCCGCTTCGTCCGTGATGCCGGTCTGTTTCAGTAAGGCGCCTACCTGAGGCTCACGACCACGGAACGCCTTGAACAGTTCCATGGGTTCCTGTGATCCGCCTTTTTCCAGAATGTTCTGCAAAAACGCCCTTCCGGTATCAGGGTCGAAGATGCCTTTTTCTTCGAACAACGAGAAAGCATCCGCGGCCAGTACTTCGGCCCACTTGTAGCTGTAATAACCCGCCGCGTAACCGCCAGCGAATATGTGCGAGAACGAGTTCGGGAAGCGGTTGAACTCCGGGGACTCCACTACCGCGATGGTTTCGCGCACTTTGCGATGCACCTCCAGCGGGTTGGTGGGGGCCTCTTCAGTGAATTCCGCGTGCAGACGGAAGTCGAACAGGGAGAATTCAAGTTGTCGCACCATGGCCATGCCCGGCTGAAAGTTCTTGGCCGCCAGCAGCTTCTGCAGCAGGTCTTCCGGTAACGGCTCCCCGGTTTCGTGGTGGCTCGCAATCAGCGCCAGGGAGTCGGGGTTCCAGCACCAATTTTCCAGGAACTGACTGGGCAACTCTACCGCGTCCCACGCCACGCCATTGATGCCGGAAACGTCCATGACTTCCACCTGGGTCAGCATGTGATGCAAGCCGTGGCCGAATTCGTGGAACAGGGTGGTCACTTCGTCGTGGGTGAGCAGCGACGGCTTGCCGTTCACCGGCGGCGTGAAGTTGCAGGTGAGGAACGCTACCGGCAACTGAAGTTTGCCGCGCAGGTCGCGCCAGCGTACCCGGCAGTCCGCCATCCAGGCACCACCACGCTTGCCTTGGCGGGCAAACAAGTCGAAGTAGAACCAGGCGATCTGCTCTCCGTTGCGGCTGATGCAGTAGGCGGTGGCGTCTTCGTGCCAGGTTTCCACCTCAGGCCTGGCTTCAATCTGTACGTCGAACAGTTTTTCTGCCACCCGGAACAGTCCCGGTACCACCTTGTCTGCCGGGAACCAGGGGCGGAGGGTTTCGGGCGAGATGTCGTAGCGCTGCTGGCGCAGTTTTTCGCTGTAATAGCCCACGTCCCAGGCGTTCAGGTGGTCGAGGCCGTGTTCGTCTTTAGCGAACGCCTTGAGCTCGGCAAAATCTTTCTCGGCAACCGGCTTGGATTTGGCCGCCAGTTCATTGAGAAAACCCAGAACCTCCTCGGTGTCCCGAGCCATCTTGGTGACGAGCGAGCGCTCGGCATAGCTGTTGAAGCCTAGAAGTTTGGCCAGAGCATGACGGCGTTTGAGGATTTCGGCCATCACCTGGGTGTTGTCCCAGGTTCCGGCATCCGGGCCCATATCGGACGCACGGGTAACGAATGCTTCGTAGACCTCGCGGCGGAGTTCGCGGTTGTCACCATAAGTCATGACCGGGAAGAAGCTGGGGAAATCCAGGGTAATCACATAGCCTTCCAGCTCTTTCTGGCTGGCTGCCTGCTTGGCACCTTCGATGGCGGATTCCGGTATACCGGCTAGTTCTTCCAGATCGGTGATGTGTTTGAACCAGTGCTGGGTGGCGTCCAGAACGTTTTCGCTGAAGCTGTTGGAAAGTTCTGCCAGCTCACGGGAGAGGGCTGCATACTGCTTTTTCTGGTCATCGGGCAAGTCGACGCCACCCAGGTGAAAGTCTCTCAGGGTGTTTTCCACCGACTTGCGCTGAGCCTCGCTCAGCTCTTTGAAGTCTTCACGGGCCGCAAGCTTTTTGTAGGCTTCGCACAGGGCGGTGTTCTGGCTGAGTTCGGTGCTGTATTCGGTGAGCTTTTCCAGGCAGTTTTTGTAGACTTTGCGCAGGTCGTCGTTGTTCATCACGCCATTCAGGTGCGAAATGACGGACCAGGCGTTGCTTAGCTTGTTTTCGAGAGACTGCATCGGCTGGGCGAGCGTGTCCCAGTCAGGATCTTCGTTCTGGGCGAGGCTCGCAATTTTCACGCGATTTTCGCTGAGAATCTGGTCAATCGCCGTTTCCATGTGCTCGGTACGCACATGGTCAAACTTCGGCAGCAAATCATCAGTCAGTAACGGGTTATTCATAGGTCCCCTTCTCAGCAATGAGTTGGTAAAGTAGCGTGTCACGCGCAACGCTAAACTGTTGGGCCCCGGGAATGGCGTCGGGGAAATAATTTCATCTAAAGAGTATATGTAATGACGAATGTACGTTCTCACAAGGGTACCACGCCAGATTTCGGAGAACGCACTCTGGTGGACCCAAGTGCTGTCGTGATCGGTGACGTCAAAACCGGTAAGGATTGTTCAATCTGGCCGATGACCGTGGTGCGGGGCGATATGCACAAAATCCGCATCGGTGACCGCTGCAGCATTCAAGACGGCTCGGTGCTTCATATCACCCATGCCAGTGATTATAACCCGGGTGGCTATCCGCTTACCCTTGGCGACGACGTCACCGTGGGGCATAAGGCCCTTTTACACGGCTGCACCATTGGCAGCCGTGTTCTGGTGGGCATGGGCTGTATCATTATGGATGGCGCAGTGGTGGAGGATGAGGTAATCGTTGCTGCGGGTTGTCTGGTGCCACCGGGGAAAACTCTGGAATCCGGCCACCTTTACGTCGGCTCTCCCTGTAAAAAGGCAAGAGCGTTGTCGGAGGAGGAGCGCAGTTTCTTCGCATACACCGCCGCAAATTATGTCCGGCTAAAAGATGTGTATCTTACCGAGACGTAAGCGAGTGGTCTGAACGGCAGTCTGTCGCCGTATGTCTGGTGGCTAACCGCCATATTGGAGTACGTGCGTAATGATGCTGTTCTGGCTGTTGCTTCTGAACAGTCTGTTCCTGATTCCGGCTCTGGCCTTACCAGGGGCCATGCCTTGGCTATCAATTGAGACAATCGTTCTTTGGACACTGCTTTGCCTGCTGCCGGATCGATATCGACAGAACCGCATCACAATGACCTTGGCGGTCTCCTATAGCACACTGGCATTCCTGGTTCTGGTGGACGCTCTGGTTCGTGAAAGCCTGGGGCGGGGCCTCAACCTCTACCTGGAGGCTGGGCTGTTGGGTGCCGCCTGGAACCTTCTGGAAGCCAACCTGGGCGCAATGATTGCGGCCCTGGCTCTTGTGCTTCTCGCAGGTCTTCTGGCAAGCCTGGGCTGGCTGTTTCATATAAGCCTGGTACGTCTTCGACATCACTCGCCGGGAAATCTTGCTAAACCGCTGTTGTTGGTGAGCGCCTTGGCCATTGCAGGGGCAGCAACACCCTTTATCGGGAGTCCGGCGCTGGCATTCGTGGCGAATCAGGCGTCCCTGGTAACCCATACCCGTCAGGCGACCGAGGCCTTTGCCGAGCAACTTCGGAATCAACCTGAGGCTAGTCAAAACCCGCAACCGCTAACGCGGCTGGCGGGTAAAGATGTCATTCTCGGCTTTCTTGAATCCTATGGCATATCCACCCTGACGGACGATCGCTACCGTGCAATGATCGACCAACGCCTGGAATCAATGGCTCACGAACTGGATTCGGCAGGGCTAACAGTCGTAACCGGGCGGCTGCAATCTCCTATCCAGGGCGGACAATCCTGGCTTGGACACCTCTCTGTGCTCAGTGGGCAATGGGTTCATAACCAGCTCGCCTACGAGACTCTCCTCAGCAGCAACTATCCGACCCTGATCGACGACTTTCGCAGCACCGGTCATAAGACTATGGCGGTGATGCCGGCTATTACCCAAGCCTGGCCAGAAGGCCGGCTACTCCGGTACGAACACATCTACGATCATGACGATATGGATTATCAGGGGCCTCCTTTTAACTGGGTGACCATGCCGGATCAGTACACCTGGCGCTGGTTTCAGACACTGCGCGAGCAGATGCCCGGACCACTGTTCGCCGAACTGGCGCTGATCAGCAGCCATGCTCCCTGGGTTCCGATCCTGCCGGTTCTCGAGGATTGGGAAAGCATTGGCAACGGACAGGTGTTTGAGCGCTGGAAGGGAGCCGGAGAAACTCCTGTATCGCTTTGGCGCGACCCGGACCGCGTCCGTACCAATTATGCCAAGGCAATAGCGTACACCCTGACCGTTGCCAGTGGTTTCGCAGCCCGATATGTAGGAGAGGACACATTGATGATCATTCTTGGCGATCATCAACCCGCGCCGCTGATCACCGGCGAGAACGCCAGCCGGGATGTCATCGTCCACATCATCAGTGGCGATCCCGCGCTGGTTACTCCGTTTCTATCCGGTGAACTGCCAGGATTCCAGCTCGGCACAAGGCCCGACCTGCAAACAGCGGGCGCACCGATGAACGAGTTCCGACCGTTTTTGCACCGGCATTTTGGCAGTCTTTGAAGCCTTTCTTAAAAACTTCTTTTTGCGCCCGCGTCTTCCATGGCGCGGGCATAGCCCACGCTTTTCCGGTGTTCCGCGATTCGATCCAGCATGGTTTCGCCGTTGTCATTCACCGCATTGAGATCCCGGCCCGCTTCCACGAAGAACTCTACAAAGCGTGCAAAATCTTCGGCTATCATCGCCTGGTAGGCTTTCAACAGTGTGGTGTAGTCCGAACCTTCGCCTTTGGGCTGGCTCACCAGAAAGCTTTTTACGCGCTCATCACTCCATTCTTCGTCGATGACTTTGGGTTTATCCGGTCCACTCATATCCACTCTCTCCTTATTCGTTAATTTTGTACTCAGGGCAGGATGTCCACCGGTAGGTCTCCCGTTGAAATGGAGTCGTCACACTTGGGGTCGCGAATGGCGATTTCTACCCGGCGATTCAAGGCGCGGTTTTCAGCCGTATCGTTCGGGGCAAGGGGGTTGGTTTCCGCGCGACCTGCGGCGACCACGCGGTCAGCAGGCACCTGCCGGCTCATAACCAGTTCATGTACCACGGATACCGCGCGGGCTGCGGAAAGGTCCCAGTTGGAGCGGTACCGACCGCTGGAGATAGGCCGGTCATCGGTGTAGCCGGAAACCAGCACATCGCCGGTACAACTAGCCAGCACACCGACCACCCGCTCAATGATAGGAATCATCTCCGGCTTGATGGCCGCATCCCCGGAGCGGAAGGTGGCTTCCTCGGAGAAACGGATAACCACTTTGTTTTTATCGTAATTAACGCTCAAAGCCCCGGACGCCACTTCGTTTTCCAGTTCGCCGATCATTCTGCTGGCCAGATCTATAACACCACCGGAAATAATAGTGGTAGCGGATTCTGGCGCACGCTCATCGATGAATTCCGGTTCCCGTGTCTGAGCTTCGGTGGGCTCTGGCAGGGATACGGTGTCAGACTCTGTCAGGGTAATCGGAGAGCCCCCTACATCTTCACCAATCACATTGGCCGAGCCAAATGCTGCGGACATGGAGTTGGCCATCGCCCGGTATTTTTCGATGTCCATTTCCGCAAAGGACAGCAGCAGAATAAAAAAGGTCAGCAGCAGCGTGGCAAGATCGGCAAAGGTCACGATCCACGCGGGCGTCTGGTTTTTTGGCCGGGGCTTGCTGTTTTTCCGGATCTGTTGCAAAACCTCAGGCCTCCCGCTCCGGCGCCAGCCCTATGCGCTGATCCGGCGTTACGAATGAGGAGAGCAGTTCGGTCATCACTTTGGGGTTTTCACCGCGCATCATGTTGCGAATGGATGTAATGATCAGAACCTGATTGCGGCTTTCATCCTCCGCCTTTAGCTGAAGCTTGTCCGCCAGTGGCAGAGCAATCAACTGGGCAATGAACGCGCCGTAGAGGGTGGTCAACAGGGCAACAGCCATAGCGGGACCAATGGAGGAGGGATCATCCAGCGAATTGAGCATCTGTACCAGACCCACCAGGGTACCCAGCATACCGATAGCCGGCGCAGACTCACCAATGCCCCTGAATACCCGTTCAGCCACTTCGTAGCGCTCCGCCATCTGCTGGGATTCCTGGGCCAGGGCCTCCTCAACCAGTTCAGGCGGGTGGCCATCCACACACAGGTTAATGGCTTTCTGAAGGAATTCATTGTCGGTCCGGTGGTTTTCGAGGCCCAGAACGCCCTCTTTGCGTACCACCAGAGCCAAGGCTCCGGCTTCACGGATGAGCTCTGCGGGCCGGTCAACCCTGTCGGTAAATGCGGCACTCATGGCCAGGCGAAAGGCGCTCATCACAGAGGACATACGGAATTTTATGAGCGTTACCGCAAAGGTGCCGCCGATAACTATGGCCAGACCTGGCAAGTTGAGAAAGGTCAGAAGCGAGGCGTTTGACAGCATCGCCAGAATAACAATCAGAATACCGGCGGCAAGCCCTACGAGGGTAAGAATATCCATGAATAGCCCTTACAGATTGTTGTCTCTGAGACTGTCCGGGCGGCGATGCACCCTTTCAATCGTTACGCAACGCATCAATGACCGGCGCCGTTTCCGGGCGCACTCCCCGCCACACCCGGAATGATTCGGCTGCCTGTTCAACCAGCATACCCAGACCATCAAATACCCGGACGGCTCCGTTATCCAAAGCCCATTGATTAAAAGTGGTTGTCTGCAAAGAGTACATCATGTCGTAAACAACTGTGCCGGCCGCGATCACATTTGCACAAAGAGGGGGCAAGTCTCCCTGCAGGCTGGCGCTGGTGCCATTAATGATGACATCGAACGGCTGATCCGGCTCTTCAAACCCACAGGCGCTCAGAATTGCCGCGCCGGCCTCATCGGCAAACAGCGTAGCCAGTGTTTCGGCTTTCGCAACCGTACGGTTTGCAATGGTCAAGCTAGCGGGCATCTGTTCAAGCAGGGGGCCCAGAACACCACGCACGGCGCCGCCTGCCCCCAGAACCAGTATCCGTGCGCCTTTGAGTTGAACGCTATGATTGACCATCAGGTCCCGAACCAGCCCGTGGCCATCGGTATTGTCAGCTACCAGTTGACCTTCGCTATTCCGGTATAGTGTGTTGGCAGCACCGGCTTTTTCAGCTCTCGCTGCCCGACATTCGGCCAGATCCCAGGCCTGCTCCTTGAAAGGGACGGTTACGTTCAACCCTTTTCCTCCGCCCTCAAAGAATTGACGAACCGTTGCGGCGAAGCCATCCAGCGGCGCCTGAACCGCTGTATACTCCACCGGCTCTCCGGTCTGGCTGGCGAACACACTGTGAATTCTCGGCGATTTGCTGTGGTTTATCGGGTGGCCCACCACCGCATAAAGCTCATTGTTCATTACCTGCCTCGTGTTACTACGCGTCATCGGCCAGCCAGTCGCGGCCGGTGAGAAAATGCTCCGTCAGGCGTGCTTCTTCGCTGCCCGCTTCCGGTACCCGACTGTAATCCCATCGAACCAGGGGCGGTAGCGACATCAGAATGGATTCTGTGCGCCCGCCGGACTGAAGACCGAACAGAGTGCCACGATCGTACACCAGGTTGAATTCAACGTAGCGCCCGCGCCGGAAAAGCTGAAAATCCCGCTCGCGTTCACCGTAAGTATGGTCCATACGACGCCGGATAATAGGTTCATAAGCATCAATATAACTGTTACCCACGGATTTCATCAGCCCGAAATCCTGTTCAAAATCACCGGTGTTGTGATCGTCGAAGAAAAGCCCGCCAACGCCCCGTGGTTCATCCCGGTGTCGCAGGTAAAAATAATCGTCGCACCAGTCTTTGTAACGTCGGTAAGTATCGTCACCAAACGGCGCGCAGGCAGCTTCGGCGGTTTTGTGCCAGTGCACGCAGTCCTCGTCAAAGCCGTAATACGGTGTCAGATCATAACCACCACCAAACCAGTAAACCGGTTCGCCGTTTTCCGGGGTGGCGATAAAGAAGCGCACGTTGGCGTGGGTTGTTGGCACATAGGGGTTGTTCGGGTGAATCACCAGAGAGACACCCATGGCCTGCCAGGGTGCACCTGCCAGATGGGGGCGGTGAGCCGTGGCAGACGCAGGCATGGTATCGCCCATCACATGGGAGAAATTGACCCCGCCTTTTTCGAAAATCCGGCCATCGCTGATAACACGGCTCACTCCGCCGCCACCCTCTGGACGATCCCAAGCATCACGAACGAACTCTGCGCCGCCCTCCAGCGCTTCCAGGCGCTGGCATATGGTGTCCTGCAGACCAAGCAGATACTGTTTAACCGCATTGCTATCCGGTTGCTGTGGCATGAATTCTCCTAACGAAGCTGTTTACCGCTGACAATATCAATAATCTGGCTGGGTTTCCGGTTTCCACCAAGGGCGCCCGGCACAATCCAGTCAAGCTGCTCATTAAAGTACCGACGCACCTGCAAGGCGTTACGCGCAGGCTCTCGTCCGGCCGGATTGCAGGAAGTGGAGACCAGAGGCATGCCGGCGCTTTCACACAGGGCTTTAACCAGTGGATGTTCACTGACTCTTACAGCAATCGAACTGTGGCTGCCGCGCACCCACTCCGGAATCTGCTGATTCACATCCGGCAGCAGACAGGTAACCGGGCCGGGCCAGTAGCTCTGGGCATCGAGCTGAAGGGTCTCGGGCAGAGGATCCAGCAGAAAGCGAACCTGTTCCACAGACGCTGCCACCAGAATCATACCTTTTTCCATCGGCCGGCTCTTGAGCTCAAGAATGCGCGTTACCGCCTGAAGATTCCAGGGATCGCAGCCCAAGCCCCACACAGCCTCGGTAGGGTAGGCGATAACGCCGCCTTGCAGGATCGTTCTGCGGGCGCAGTGTAACTGCCAGTCGCTGATGGGGTGAAGCGCAGCCATGTTGATGTTGTCAGATCAGAAGCAGGATGAATCATCACACCGGGCTCAGGCGATTTTCTGGAAACCTCCGGGCGCAGAACTCACCAACCCTTCAAGCTCGAGAAGCAGAAGAGACTGGACAAGCTGATCGGCCGGAAGACCGGTTGCCAAACACAGTGCATCAGTTGATTGGGGATCATACCCTAATGCCTCAAACACCGCGATTTCCCGGCTGTCCAGGGCATCCACCGGGTTGGGCACTGGTTGTGTGGCCATTTGCTCTGGCAAGGCGCATCCTGCAGGAAGCGACCAGGCCGCACCCAATTCTTCCAGAATATCGTCAACCGTATCAACCAGCCGCGCACCTTGTTTGATCAAATGGTGGCAACCGCGCGCCACCGGGCTGTGAATGGAGCCGGGTATGGCGAAAACCTCGCGCCCCTGTTCCAGTGCCATGCGGGCGGTGATCAGAGAGCCACTCTTAAGCCCTGCTTCTACCACAAGAATGCCGCGGCTCAGACCGCTGATAATACGGTTACGCTGGGGGAAGTGAGCAGCCCTTGCAGGCGTGCCCGGCGGATATTCAGACACCATCAGACCGCTCTTGATAACCCGCTCGGCAAGCCTGCGATGCTGGTTCGGGTAAACGCGATCAAGCCCACAACCAATGACCGCAATCGTGGCGTGCCCGGCATCCAATGCCCCCGCATGGGCCGCACCATCAACGCCCAACGCCAGGCCGCTGGTTACAAGCAACCTCCGTTCACTCAGCTCGGCCGCAAAGCGGCGAGCATGATCCAGCCCGGCAGGCGTAGCATTGCGACTGCCAACAATGCCAATTTGCTCCCGCCTCAACAGGCTGGAATCACCCAAGATGTACAACACCAATGGTGCATCATGAATGTGTCTTAGAGCTTCCGGATAATCAGAGTGCTGCCAGCACACGATACCAATACCATGCCGCTCACAGCCCTGCAGGGTCTGCCGGACTGCATTTACCGAGGTATTGGCTTCATCCTGTTGTTGCCACGCCAGAATTGCAGCCACCGTTTCAGCATGCAGGCCGTGAGCCCGGAGTGTCGCGGGATTTCTGGTAAGAAGGTCAGTGAGGTCGGGGTTTGTAGCGAGCATGGCCCGCCGACGGGTGCGCCCGAACTTGGGCAAACAGGTCAGAAACAGCCACTGCGCAGAAGGCGAAGAGAACACAGCATCATCCTTGAAAACAACAAAGCCGGGCCTTCCTGGCCCGGCCTTTGATTAACCGGTTATGAAATCAGGGGTTGGTAACCTTGTCGCCTACCGCCAATGGACGAGTCGCCTGCAATATCAGGCCATAGCTCATTTTTTCATAAACCTGGAATACCATCAGCAAGCCGGCTCGCTCGGAGGGCAGCTCGACGGTCTCGTTGGTGATCGGGTCGCGCACCAGATTGCCACTCTTGAGAATGGCCATCACGTTGCCGGCTTCAAGTCCTTCGCGACTGCCTCGGTTGATGGCAACCACATTGTACTGACCAATCTGGGTGACACCGCCGTCCACCGATATCATCTTGCCTTCGACCTGCCGATCAGGAGAGCTCGGCACAAAACTGGTCATCAAGCGACGGTCTTCATTGACCAGCAAACGATCCCCTGAACGCACCTCTTCACTGGAGCGCGTCAGGTCTAAAGTCAGAACATCACCGTTTTCAGCAGTGACATCACCGCGAGCTATGCTGCGTGCCTCCAGGCCGAGGAACTCTCCGGTATCCGGATCGACGAATTCCTTACTGCGGCGGAACACGCCTACTTTATCGGCCGGCTTTTTACCGCGGGCATAGACCCGGTCACCCGCTCCGGTCAGAATGCGGCCGTCTTTGCCTTCCAGCACATAGGGGGCCTGGTTGATCAACTCCGCACTCACGATCCGGGTATCGGTCAGGAAACTGCCGATAGCGTCCAGAGGAATTGCAGGAATGGGTGTATCCATCTGCTCGGAGCGTACTTGCGGCGACAGTTTCACAACCCCGTTGTTAGACGTCACCTTCGTGATCCGGGGTTTGCCATCGATATAAACCAGGGCAAGACGATCACCCGGATAAATCAGGTGAGGGTTGGCAACCTGTGGGTTAACGTGCCAGATTTCTGGCCAGTACCACGGATTGCTCAAAAAGCGCCCGGAAATGTCCCAGAGGGTATCACCCTTCACAACAGTGTAACGCTCAGGATGATCAGACCGCAGTTCTGGTGCAGCGTGAGCCCAGGAGGTTAATAACAGCATTGTGGCTGCCAGAGCGTACAGCAGTTTCCTCATTATCTAAGTCCTTGATCGCGTGCCTTGATTCTATGAATTCTGGTAAGGATGCAGCCAGTTGCCTGCAGCTTATTACGTTGTTATGAAAGTTACTATAGAAGAAGTCTCGCAAATTGTGATGTTATCTTTTGTTCTTCCAGTAAATTTTATGCCATTTACAAAAGATTTTAACTATTGCCTGATCAGTTTGTACTCAATCAGTGAATTGTTGGATAATGTACTGACAGACGCATGACGCTGCTTATATTAGTATGAGTGAAACAATTTGCGCAGTACGCTGTCGCATTTCAGTGATTGCTTTCACACCGTTACAAAAGACAACGTTAAAAGTCAGGCAAAGCCACAAAGAATGCCGGCCAGAAACTCTGGCATTCGTCATACGACCCAAAAGTACGAGCACTATGATACTAGACATTCTCGAATACCCGGATCCCCGTCTCCGCACCATCGCCAAGCCGGTTGATAAGCTGACGGACGCCGACCTTACGCTGATCGACGACATGTTCGAGACCATGTACGATGCGCCCGGCATTGGTCTGGCGGCCACACAGGTGGACGTCCACAAGCAGATCGTCGTTATGGACCTGTCCGAAGACAATAGTGAGCCGAGGGTCTTTATCAACCCGCAGATTGAAGTACTGGATGGCGAGCGTGAAGCCATGCAGGAAGGCTGTCTTTCGGTACCCGGATTTTATGAAGACGTTGAGCGGATAGAGCACTGCATCATTCGTGCGCAGGATCGTGACGGAAAGCCTTTTGAAATCGAAGCCCGGGGCCTTCTGGCGGTCTGCATCCAGCACGAAATGGATCACCTGAACGGCAAGTTGTTTGTCGACTACCTCAGCAACCTCAAGCGCACCCGCATTCGCAAAAAGCTGGAAAAGCTTCAAAAGCAAAGTGCGTGAATACTGCCTGAAGAGCGCATGAGGAGTTTGTAAAGCGTACTGGACCGGGCCAAGGCCCGGTCTTTTCGTATTCAACGAAACAGAGACCCAACACCGTGCGACTCGTTTTTGCCGGCACTCCGGATTTCGCAGCAACCGCCCTGAGAGCGCTGCTGGGCACCCACCACACCATCGTGGGCGTATACTCCCAGCCAGACCGGCCAGCAGGCCGCGGCCGAAAACTCCAGCCCAGCCCGGTTAAGCAGGTTGCTCTGGACAACGGGGTTCCGGTGTTCCAGCCGGAAAGCCTGAAAACCCCGGAAGCGCAGGAGGAACTGGCAAATCTGCGACCTGATGTCATGATCGTTGCCGCCTACGGGCTGATTTTACCCCAGGCCGTACTGGAGATTCCCACACACGGTTGTCTCAATATTCACGCCTCTCTTTTGCCTCGCTGGCGTGGTGCCGCCCCTATTCAGCGCGCGATTGCCGCCGGCGATAACGAAACCGGCATTACCATCATGCAGATGGACAAAGGCCTTGATACCGGTGCAATGTTGCTGAAGTCCCAAACCAACATCGATGCAAGCGATACCGGCGGCAGCCTTCATGATCGCCTATCCGATATGGGTGGCAACGCCATTGTTGAAACCCTTAACTTGTTGGGAAAAGGCGAGCTCCGTGGGGAAGTCCAGAATGACAAGCAGGCCTGTTACGCCCACAAGCTTTCCAAGGAAGAAGGCCGCATTGATTGGTCGCAGGACGCCCCTACCATCGAGCGCCTGATACGCGCCTTCAACCCCTGGCCTGGCACCTATACAGATCTGGAGCAGCAACGGCTGCGGATACAGGAGGCCAGTGTTAAAGACGAACATAGCCGGAAGCCGGCCGGCACTGTGATGCAACGAGAGCGGGAAGGCATTGATATTGCCTGCGGTACCGGAACTCTGCGTGTCACCCGGCTGCAGCTGCCGGGATCCCGCGCCCAGAGCGTGAATGACCTGATTAATGGCGGCAAGCAATTGCTTTTACCCGGACAGGAGCTGCACTGATATGGGCGACCACGATCAGCCCATGCGCGCCATTGCTGCCAGTGTTTTGCTGGCAGTAGAAAACGGCGAATCTTTATCCCAATGCCTGCCTCCAGCTCTGCAGCGACTCGCGCCCAGTGAGCGCCCGGTGCTTCAGGCTCTTTGTTACGGCACCTGCCGCTGGTTTCACCGCCTCGACAGTGAACTGAACAGCCGCCTGAAAAAGCCGCTAAAGAAACCAGATCGCATTGTTCACCATCTGATGCTGGTAGCGCTTTTCCAGCTGCGCTTCAGCCAGCAGGCTACCTACGCTGTTTTGAACGAATCCGTGGAAGCTTGCCGCGCCCTCGACAAACCACACCTCACCGGACTGGTGAACGGTGTTTTGCGGGCCGCCGAACGCGAAGGAGCCCCAGAGCCGAAAAATGACGCAAGTCGCTTCAGCCATCCCATCTGGATGGTGGAAAAGCTACGTCATAACTGGCCCGACAACTGGCAGCAACTTCTCGAAGCGAATAACGCCCAGGCACCCATGACACTGAGAGTGAACGCTCTGCGCTTTAGCCGCGACAAGTATCTCGCGCTGTTAAACGAGGCAGGCATCGAAGCGACCGCCACCCGCTTTGCACCTCACGGTATCCAGCTTGGCAGGCCGGTTCAGGTTGATCAGCTACCCTGGTTTGCAGACGGCGCTGTCAGCGTTCAGGACGAAGCCGCACAGCTCTGCACAACCCTACTGGATCTAGCGCCGGGACAAAGGGTTCTGGACGCCTGCGCGGCCCCCGGCGGCAAAACCTGCGCCATCCTTGAAAGCCAGGCGGAACTGGCCGAGGTGGTTGCCATCGACGAATCGGCTACACGCCTGCCTCGGATTCAGGAGAATCTGGATCGGCTGGATTTACACGCCAACTTGCTGCAAGCAGATGCTGCAGATCTTGAGCAGTGGTGGGACGGGCAACCATTTGACCGCATACTGCTCGACGTGCCCTGCAGCGCCAGTGGTGTCATCCGCCGCCACCCGGATATCAAGCTACTTCGGCGGGAAACCGACGTTGTGCCACTGGCGGCTATACAACTTGGGCTTCTGGAGGCTATGTGGGCTGTGCTTAAGCCGGGCGGGCGCCTGGTCTATGCGACCTGTTCCGTGTTCCCCCAGGAAAACCACCGTATAATCCAGCGGTTTCTTAAACAGCAGAGCAGCACAGCCCTTATTGAGCCGGTGGTTCCGTGGGGACGCGACATGGGCGCGGGGCGACAGCTTCTCCCCGATCCAACCAGCCATGATGGCTTTTTCTATGCCGTATTGGAGAAACCTGAATCATGAAGATCCTGATCCTCGGTGCCGGCCAGGTGGGCGGCACGCTGGCTGAAAACCTGGCCAGCGAAGCCAACGACATAACAGTCATCGATACAGACGCGGTGCGACTACGCGAACTTCAGGATCGCCTCGATATTCGCACGGTGCAGGGCAATGCATCCTATCCGTCGGTGCTGCGACAGGCTGATGCAGAAGACGCCGACATGCTAATTGCTGTCACCAACAGCGACGAGACCAACATGGTCGCCTGCCAGGTTGCCAAAATCCTGTTCAGCACGCCCACCAAAATCAGCCGCGTACGAGCCAGCGCTTACCTGTCCAGCAATGAGCTGTTCGGGGAGGGCGGGTTTCCGATTGACGTCATGATCAGCCCGGAGCACTTGGTTACCAAGCACATCACACGGCTGATTGAGTACCCGGGTGCTCTGCAGGTGCTGGAGTTCTCCAAGGGTCTGGTCCGGCTGGTGGCCATCCGTGCCACAGAGGGCGGCCCGCTGGTAGGTCGCGAGCTGTCCTACCTTCGCACTCACATGCCCAAGATTGAAACCAGGGTTGCCGCTATTTTCCGCAAAGACCGCGCCATCATGCCCCGGGGCGATACGGTGCTTGAAGACGGTGACGAGGTGTTTTTCATCGCCGGCGCCGACCATATCCGCTCGGTCATGAGCGAGCTCCAGCCTTTGGTCAAAGGCTACAAGCGTATTTTTATCTGTGGCGGCGGCAACATCGGCCAGCGACTGGCTCACACTCTGGAAAATCGTTATCAGGTAAAGTTGCTGGAACGCAATCATGAGCGCTGCGTGCTGCTTTCCGAAAACCTGCGCAAAACGGTGGTGCTTGAAGGCAATGCGGCAGATAAAGACATACTGCTGGAAGAGAACATCGAAAACACCGATGTGTTCTGCGCGGTCACAAACGACGACGAAGCCAATATCATGGCGTCATTGCTGGCCAAACGCTTGGGCGCCCGGAAAGTGTTCACGCTGATCAACAATCCGGACTATGTGGATCTGATCCAGGGCGGCGAAATTGATGTAGCGATTTCCCCCCAGCAGACCACCATCGGCAGCCTGCTCACGCATGTGCGCCGAGGCGACGTTGTAAACGTTCACTCACTGCGCAGAGGCGCTGCTGAGGCCATCGAAGCCATTGCCCACGGTGATCACAAATCCTCCAAGGTTATTGGCAGACGGCTGGATGAAATCAACCTGCCCCAAGGCGCGACCATTGGTGCGATTGTCCGCCATAACGAAGTACTGATCGCCCACGATCATCTGCGGGTACAGCCGGATGATCACGTAATCCTGTTCCTGGTGGACAAATCCCGGGTCAGAGAAGTTGAAAAGCTCTTCTCCGTAGGGCTGACGTTCTTCTAGTTCAAAATCAATAGCATGAAGACCACTTAGAAATACCGCTTTGGCGCGCGTATAATGCGCCTTTTTTAGAATGACCCTCTTCCGAGCGAATTGAAGATTGGCTCGAGATTGACTCTGGATTGAGTTGAAGAGTGGCTACACACAGACCGAATCAGCAGGCAAACGTAGTGACAGAAAAGGCGACAAACAAGGCAACGAGCAGCAACACTCCGGACCCCAAGACCTTTCAGGGCTTGATTCTGGCTCTGCAGAATTTCTGGGCGCAGCACGGCTGCGTGGTACTTCAGCCACTGGATATGGAAGTGGGCGCAGGCACCTTTCACCCGGCCACCTTCCTGCGGGCCATTGGGCCGGAAACCTGGAATGCCGCGTATGTGCAGCCGAGCCGCCGCCCCACCGACGGCCGCTACGGCGAGAACCCGAATCGCCTGCAGCACTACTATCAGTTCCAGGTGGTGCTAAAACCGTCACCGGACAACTTTCAGGAACTCTATCTCGATTCACTGAGAGCTCTGGGCCTCGACCCGCTGGTTCATGACATCCGCTTTGTGGAAGACAACTGGGAATCGCCCACGCTTGGCGCCTGGGGCCTGGGCTGGGAAATCTGGCTGAACGGGATGGAAGTTACCCAGTTTACCTACTTCCAGCAAGTGGGTGGCCTTGAATGCTACCCGGTTACCGGAGAGCTCACTTACGGTCTCGAGCGAATAGCCATGTACCTGCAGGGTGTCGACAGTGTTTACGACCTGATCTGGACAGAAGGCCCGGACGGTGTGGTCACCTACGGTGACGTGTTCCACCAGCAGGAAGTGGAAATGTCCACCTATAACTTTGAACACGCAGACGTTGAGTTCCTTTTCCAGAGCTTTGATGTCCACGAACGGGAAAGTGCCCGGTTGATCGAAGCCGGCCTGGCGTTGCCGGCCTACGAACAGGTTCTGAAAGCGTCTCATACCTTCAACCTGCTGGATGCCCGTCACGCCATCTCAGTCACTGAGCGCCAGCGTTTTATTTTGCGCGTGCGCACTCTGGCCCGAGCCGTTGCCCAGGCGTACTTCGACAGTCGCCGCAAGCTCGGCTTCCCGCTCGCCCAGGAGGCCATTCGCCAGGAAGTGTTGGCCGTAGCCGAAGCGGTCGATAACAAGGTCAACGGCAAGAAAAGCAAGCAGGCACAGCCGGAACAGGGGAGCGCATAATCATGGCAAAGCAGGATTTTCTGGTCGAACTGGGCGTCGAAGAATTGCCCTCGAAAGCACTCAAACCACTGTCTGATGCGTTCACTCAGGGTATCGCCAAGGGTCTGGAAGATGCCGGCATAGCATTCGGCAAGGTAGAGTCCTTTGCCGCGCCGCGCCGCCTCGCGGTTCGCATCCGCAACCTGGCCGATGCCCAGCCCGACAAGCCGGTTGAAAAACGCGGCCCGGCGGTGAAAGCCGCCTTTGATGATTCCGGCAACCCGACCCGGGCCCTTACCGGCTTTGCCACCTCTCTGGGCGTAACCCCAGACCAGCTCGACACCCTGGAAACCGATAAGGGTGCCTGGTTGGTCTATCGCACCGTAGAGCAGGGCAAGCCAACCGTGGATCTGATGCCCGGGCTGGTTGAGCAGTCGCTCGCGTCACTCCCAATCCCCAAGCGTATGCGCTGGGGCGCGCACCGTACAGAATTTGTCCGGCCTGTGCACTGGCTGGTTATGCTGTTCGGCAACAAAGTCATTGATGCGCCCATCATGGGACTGACTCCGGGTAACAAAACCCGGGGCCACCGCTTCCACTGCCCGAAAACACTGATCATTCCCAGGCCGGCGGATTATGAGGTTGTACTCGAGCAAGAAGGCTATGTGATAGCCGACTTCGCCAAACGTCGAGAGCAAATCCGTTCGGGCGTCAGCGCTCTTGCTGAGGCCGAAGTGGGCGGCAAAGCGGTGATTAATGAAGATCTTCTGGACGAAGTAGCCGGCCTGAACGAGTGGCCGGTGCCGTTGATGGGCCGTTTTGACAAACGGTTCCTACAAGTCCCTGCGGAAGCACTGATTTCTTCCATGGAGGAACACCAGAAATACTTCCACGTGGTGGGTGCTGATGGCGAAATGCTGCCCCTGTTCATTACCGTAGCCAATATTGAGAGCAAGGATCCCTCCCAGGTTGTCTCCGGTAACGAAAAGGTGATTCGCCCACGCCTCGCAGATGCCGCCTTTTTCTACGCAAACGACCGTAAAACCCGGTTGGAGGACCGCATCGAACGGCTCAAGCCAATTGTGTTCCAGGAAAAACTCGGCAGCGTTTACGACAAAGCCGTTCGGGTAGCCGCGCTGGCCAAGAAAATCGCCACAGCGATTGGCAGTGATCCGGCCCTGGCCGAGCGTGCAGCCATGCTGGCGAAGACCGACCTGGTTACTGAAATGGTGCTGGAATTCAACGATCTTCAGGGCATCATGGGCCAGTACTACGCAGCCGACGACGGCGAGTCCGCCGATGTAGCCAAAGCGATGAACGAGCAATACATGCCACGTTTCGCCAAAGACGGTCTGCCCACAACCCTGACCAGCTGTGCACTCGCCATCGCTGACCGCCTGGATTCACTGATAGGGCTGTTTGGCATTGGCCAGCCACCCTCTGGCACCCGGGACCCGTTCGCCCTGCGTCGCGCCTCTCTGGGAGTGCTAAGGATCATCGTCGAGCGTGAGCTACCACTTGATTTGCAGACTTGCTGCGAATGGGCGGAAGAAAACTTCACGGGGCTGACTGCGGAAAACACAGCCTCCAGCGTTGTCGATTACATGCTGGAGCGGTTCCGGGCCCACTATGACGAGCAGGGCATAGGTGCCGAGGTGTATCTCGCCGTCCACGCTCGTCGCCCGACCCGCCCGCTGGATTTCGACCGCAGGATAAAGGCTGTGGAAGCATTCCGTCAGCTGCCGGAAGCCCTGGCTCTGGCCGGTGCCAACAAGCGCGTTTCCAACATTCTGTCCAAACAGGGTGGCGAGAGCGTGGGCGAAACAGTCAACAGCAGTCTACTGCAAGACGGAGCCGAGAAAACCCTGGCAGCACAAGTGGATCAGCAAGCCGCGAAGGTGCTCCCGCTGTTTGAACAGGGTAACTACGCCAGCGCGTTGCAGTCTTTGGCCAGCCTGCAGGAGCCGGTGGATAGCTTCTTCAGCGAAGTCATGGTTATGGCAGAGGATGAAGCGGTGCGGGACAACCGCCTTGCGCTGCTGAACCGCCTGCACAACCTGTTTTTGCGAGTCGCAGATATCTCACTGCTTCCCGCCGCTGGCTGACCGATGCTGATCATCCTCGACCGGGACGGGGTCATCAACGAGTACGACGGCAGTTACATCTGCTCTGTGGATGAATGGCAGCCTATTCCCGGCAGCATCGAGGCGATGGCACGGCTTTGCAAAGCCGGCCATCGTATTGCCATCGCCACTAACCAGTCAGGGATCGCCAGGGGGTTTTACAACACCGACGTGCTGGATGCCATGCATGAAAAGCTGGAACGATTACTGGAAGCACAGGGCGGCTGTATCAGTTTCATCGCCTACTGCCCGCACCATCCGGACGATGGCTGCCGTTGCCGAAAACCCCTCACTGGCCTGCTGGAACAAATCCGCGATCACTTTCGCCTGGTCGCCCTGAAAGACACCATTATGGTCGGTGACAGCCGCAAGGATCTTGAAGCAGGCTTTGCTGAAGGCTGCCAACCCGTGCTGGTGCGCACCGGCAATGGCAAGGACACCGAACACCACCTGAAAGCCCGCCCGATTTCAGGTGCCAAGGTGACAGTTTATGACGATCTTAGTGCATTTTCGGATGCCTTTTTATCGGACCCGGCACTGGTAAAAACCCAGTGAATCCGTATAATATCGGCGGTTGATCGGCGTGTGGCGCAGCTTGGTAGCGCACTTCGTTCGGGACGAAGGGGTCGCAGGTTCGAATCCTGCCACGCCGACCACTTTCCCGCTTTTCTCTCCTGAATTTTCCGCAAGTTTTCTATCGTTCCATTGATCAGCCTGCTTCGACTCCCTGAATTAAATCCGTAGGAGCGGAATCTCAGCAAGAACAGCAATACCCAAAGTTAAACCGCCAGATGCCGCCGGAATAGCGCCAGCGCGGCACTGAAAATCACCACGCCAATACCCACCAACGCCAGCATTTGCGGCCATACTACGTCTAATCCCGCGCCGCGGTAGAGTATGGCTTGCGCCATGCTGACGAAGTGGGTGGTGGGGGCCGCCAGCATGATGTTCTGCACCAGGTCGGGCATACTTTCCCGCGGGGTGATGCCGCCAGAGAGCATTTGCAGGGGCAGGATGGTGAGAATCAGCAACAGGCCGAACTGAGGCATGGTGCGGGCCACGGTGCCAATCAGGATGCCGATGGCGGTGGTGGAAAACAGGTGAATGAGGGCGCCGAATAAAAACAGCAATACCGAACCCCGAACCGGCACGGCCAGTATCTGCTGGATCACCACGGTCACCGAAAGGGTGGCGGCCAGCATGACGATAAGACCATTGGCCCAGACCTTGGCGGCCATAATTTCGAAGGGCCTTATAGGCATTACCATCAAGTGTTCTACGGTGCCGTGTTCGCGCTCGCGAATCAGCGCGGCGCCGGTCAGAATAATGCTGATCATGGTGATCATGCTGATCAGCTCCATCACCCCGCCAAACCAGGTGCCATCCAGATTGGGATTAAAGCTCACCCGGGTCACCAGATTGATGGGCAGGACACCGCCGGCGCTGCCGGTTTGTATAAATTCCGCCACCTCGGTGGTCAGCAGCTGTTCGATGTAGCGCGACCCGATGAACGCCTGGGTCATGCGGGTTGCATCAATATTCAGCTGCACGCTGGTTACTCGGCCTTGGCGGATGTCGCGCTCGAAACCCTCGGGAATCACCAGGGCAAAGGTATGGGTGCCTTTATCCAGCACATCGTCAATCTGGCCAAACTGGATCAGGTCGGGCGGCAGAAACCAGGGCGGTTGCAGTGCGCCAATCATGTGGCCGGAAAGCGCGCTCTGGTCTTCATCCACCACGGCAACCGGTGCGTTGTGCAACTCCATAGATCCTGCAGAGCCAGCGGTGTACACCATGAAGGTGAAAGCCAACAATACAAACAGCAGCAGCACCTTATCGTGCCAGATGCTGCGCAGTTCTTTTACACCCAGATTCCAGATATTGCCGAGAGATTCCATCATCAGCGCCCCTGTTTACGAAGTAACAGCACCGACATCAGGATAAGCACCGGTATGAACGCCGACAACATCAGGAAGGCGTGTTGCATATCACCCAAGGTCAGGCCCTTGGTAAACACGCCGCGGCTGATCTGCAGGAACCAGGTGGCGGGCCAGAACTGGCCAATGATTGCAGCGACGCCGTCCAGAGAAGACACCGGTTCGGTCATGCCAGAGAACTGCACCGTGGGCAGTATGGTGATGATCGCGGTGGCCGCCAGCGCGGCAATCTGGGTGGACGCAAACGCCGAGATCACCTGGCCCAAGCCGGTGGTGGCGGTGACAAAGAGCAGGGCACCCAGGGTCAGGGTCAGCACGCCGCCCTTGATCGGCACATCAAACAGGAATATCGCCAGCAACACCAGGCTGGCGTAGCTGACCATGCTGAAACCGATGTAGGGCAGCTGTTTGCCCAGCAAAAACTCCAGCCGGTTCACTGGTGTCACGTACAGATTGGTAATGGAACCCAGCTCTTTTTCGCGCACAATGCCCAGCGCCATCAGAATGGCCGGAATGAAGATCAGCAGTATAGGAATCACCGCCGGCACCATGGCATCCAGGCTGCGGAAATCCTGGTTATAGCGGTAGCGGGCTTCCACCGTCACCAGACTAAAGGCGGGCACGCTGCCGTAGGTACGCCGGGCCAGGTCTTTCAGATAGCTGAAATGCAGGCCTTGTATGTAACCGCGTATCGTCTCGCCACGAAAGGGCATAGCGCCGTCTATCCACACCGCAATCTCTGTGGGCCGGCCGCGCTTGAGGTTTTTGCCAAAGCCCGGCGGTATGGCCAGCGCCAGGCTGAGCTCGCCGGATTTCATCCGCTGTTCCAGTTCGGCCATGGTGGCCACCGGTGGTTGCTCCAAAAAGTAGCGGGAGCCGGAAACAGCGGTAATGTAGTCGCGGCTTTGGGGGGTTTGGTCCTGGTCTAGTACCGCGAACGTCAGGTCTTCCACATCCAGGGTAATGCCGTAGCCCAGAATCATCATCAGCAAAGCCGAGCCGATAAACGCAAACGCCATGCGAATGGGGTCGCGCAGCAGCTCGCGGGTTTCACGGCGGGCATAAGCCAGCAGCCGCTGCAGACTGAAACGGCGATGGCGCGGCCGGGCGATAGCGTCATCACCCAGCACCTTGCCGTCGCTGCTGCTTGCGGGTTCTTCATCCACCGCCTCGAGGGTTTGCATAAAGGCAGTTTCCAGGCTGCTTGCCCCGGCCTGCTTAATCAGAGCGGCGGGGGTATCGCAGGCCAGCACTTCGCCGGCGTGCATCAGTGAAATGCGGTCACAACGCTCGCCTTCGTTCATGAAGTGGGTAGAAATAAAAATGGTGACGCCATCCTGCCGCGACAATCGCATCAATAGTTGCCAGAAGCGGTTGCGGGCGCCAGGGTCCACCCCGGAGGTGGGTTCGTCCAGAATCAAGAGTTCTGGCGAATGCACCACCGCCACCGCCAGTGACAAGCGCTGGCGCACACCCAAGGGTAGCCCACCGGCGAACTGTTCCATCACGTCCACCAGGCCGAACTCCTGAGCCAGCTCATCTACTCTGGGCTGAATACGTTCGGCCTCAAGATGGAACAGCCTGGCGTGTAACACCAGGTTCTGGCGGACGGTCAGCTCGCTGTATAGCGAGAACGACTGGGACATGTAACCCACCCGCTGGCGGGTTTTCAGATCTTTCGCATCCAGGGTTGCGCCAAACAGCAAAACCTCGCCCTCGGAGGGCGTCAGCAAGCCGGTGAGCATTTTCATGGTGGTGGTTTTGCCACAGCCGTTGGAGCCCAAAAAGCCGAAAATTTCGCCCTTGGGAATCGTGAAACTGACATCTTTCACGGCGGTGAAATCGCCAAAGCGCAGGGTGATGTTGTGGGCTTCTATGGCTGGAACATCGCTGTTAATGGCCGCGTTTCTGGCCGGGTTTGTGATTTCGTCCTCCGCGGCCAGGGTTTCCCGGTTATCTTCCGGCAACAGGGCAATAAAGGCATCGTCCAGATTGTCTGTGCCGGTTTTCTGCTTCAGTTCCTGCGGTGAGCCGGTGGCCAGAATGGCGCCGCTGTCCATAGCCACCAGCCAATCGAAGCGCTCGGCTTCTTCCATGTAGGCGGTGGCTACCAGCACACTCATCGACGGCTGCTGGCTGCGAATGGTACCGATCAGATCCCAGAAGCGCTGGCGCGAGAGCGGATCCACCCCGGTGGTGGGTTCATCCAGAATCAGCAAATCCGGATTATGGATCAGTGCGCAGCACAACCCCAGTTTCTGCTTCATACCACCGGAGAGCTTGCCGGCAGGCCGGCTACGGAAATCCAGCAGGCCGGTGGCATCCAGCAGCCGGTTAATCTGCTCTACCCGGGCTTTGCCTCGCAGGCCAAACAGGTCGGCAAAAAAACCGATATTCTCGTCTACCGTCAGGGTGTGGTAGAGGTTGCCACCAAGGCCTTGGGGCATATAAGCAATGCGCGGCGACGCTTCACTGCGAAAGTGTGAGCTGGCCATATCGCCACCCAGCACCTGTAACCGGCCCTGCTGCAATTTGCGCGCACCGGCCACCAGACCCAACAGGGTGGACTTGCCCACACCGTCCGGGCCGATCAGCCCGACCATACAGCCGGCAGGCAACTCCAGGCTGACGTCCTTCAGTGCCTGACGTTTACCATAGCTGTGGCGCACCGCCTGCAGGCTGGCAACCACATTCTGGTCGCGCGGGTTTGCCTCCGGGCCAGTGGTGTTGGGCAGGTCATCCATTGGGCAGGGTTACTTGCAGGTGTTCAGGCCAGGGCTGGCTTTCATCCAGGCGGACATAGGCCTCCCCCGGAACGCCGGTTTTCACCCGATCCCTGTAGGCGTCAAGCAGCTCCGGGTTGATGCGTATGCGCACACGGAACATCAGTTTCTCGCGTTCGCTGCGGGTTTCAACAGCCTTGGGCGTGAACTGCGCTTCGGCGGCTACAAAGCTCACTTGTGCAGGCACTACGTAATCGGGCAGAGCATCCAGAATAATGCGCGCCTCGGAGCCCACCCGCACCTTGCCGGCCTGGGCGGTAGGCAGAAAAATAGTCAGATACACATCGGTGACATCCAGCACCGTGGCCACCTTGCCACCGGCCGCCAGCACTTCGCCCGGTTCCGCCAGCCGGTACAGCACACGGCCACCCACCGGGCTGTTCAGATGGCTGTCATCAATGGTGGTTTCAATTTTATGGATGTTGGCTTTGGCCGCCTCGATGCCTGCTTGCGCAGAAGCAATCTGAACCTGGGCAGCCTGAACGGCAGCCTCGGCGGTTTCTGCGGCGGTGCGTGCCTGGTCAAGCTGCTCACGGGAAACGTGGCCTTTTTCTACCAGAGACTCAAACCGGCCCAGTTCTGCGCGGGCCAGTCGCCTTTCACTTTCCCGCTGCTTCACAATAGCCTCAGCCAGGCGTTTGCCTTCTACCGCCTGGCTCAGATTGGCCTGTGCAGCGGCCAGGGTTGCCTGCAGTTCGGCAGTGTCCATTTCCGCAACCGGGTTGCCGGCATCAATAAGGTCGCCCTCGGCCACAAAAAAGGTTTGCAGGCGGCCAGGAATGCGCGTGGCAATGTCTACCTGGGTGGCTTCTATGCGCCCATTACCAGAGGCAATATTCTCCGGGAGCCTGTCGTTATCCGGAAGAAACTGCCAGGCAACAACAGCAATCGCAGCGATAACGGCAAAAGTAATCAGAAGTTTCTGGCGGGCTTTGGACTTTGAACCGGACATTGATCTTCCCTGGTGCAGACGAGAGTTTATACAACCACAATAACACTGGCGCCAGTATAGCGGCCGCTTTTCGTGCCCGCCTGACGCGAATCAAGATCGCCCGCAATGGCTACACTTATCATTACCTTCGGGCTGAGCTTTCAGGGCAGCGGCGCCAAAGAGGGCAAAAAAGCCGGCATGAGGATTGTAAACGGCTGGCAGAACGATGGTCTGCTCTGGTCCATGAAGCTCAATCCGGAAAAAATCTACCAGCCCTGACACCCGCTCTCCTGGCATGGCAGCGGTTGAGCGCGCGCCCGCCACCGCCGATCACAGCAAGTTCAAATCCCTGAAAAGCCCGTTTGAAACGGCTAGCGAGGCGACTGAAGCCTGCCTGGGCTGTCACACCGAGGCGGCCGGGCAAATCAAGGCAACCACGCACTGGACCTGGCTCTACAAGCATGCGGAGACCGGCCAGACGCTGGGTAAAAGCCAGGTTATCAACAGCTTCTGCGGTATGGCCATCACCAACGAGGCCCGCTGCACGTCCTGCCACGTAGGCTACGGCTGGAAAGACATGAGGCAACCGCCGCCTGAGGCGGAATCGGCGGTGGCGTACCGACCAAAATGTGGTGGGACTGGTTTCCGGCCCTGCTGATTACCGGCTTTGAAATACACGGCAGCTATTCACTGTTGGGTTTTGGTGACGCCACGCGGCTGCACACCATCGGGGCCTGGTCACTGATCGTGCTCTGGCTGTTTGCGATTTTCTGGCATATCACCACCGGTGAATGGCGCCAGTATGTGCCCACCCGCGACGGTCTGTTCGCGGTGATGCACTGCTACCTTAAACCCATAGTGACCGGCTACGAGAATCTGGACGAGCCTGCCGGCAAACCCTGAACGTTCTCGCGCCCACGAAAAAGCCGGCCCAGTTCAAGAGGCCGGCTTTTTTACGCCTTTCCAATGTGCCGGAGAGACTCAGAACGTAAAGGTACGCATCGCCGGGTTCAGCATCTGACCCGCCATTTCCGGCGGAGTAGCAACACCCACACCCTCAATCAGGTCGTTCTTGCTGTAGTCACTGTTGGGCAGGTACAGCGCGCAAACGTTGGCCACGCCGCCCTGCTTCATCAGGCCACGCAACATCTGGCCGGGAGTCACGTCTTTCGGTTTCAGAGCCGGCGCTTCGTAACTCTTCAACGCAAGGTCTCCCGCCTTGTCACACAGCAGTACGTTCACCTTGGAACCCTGCTGGGCCATGGTGTTGGAGAGAACCATCGCCATACCCTGGGTTTGCGGGGAATCGCTTGAAAGAATCACCAGTACTTCCTCAACCATTTTCTGATCTCCTGCCTGAGCGCTGATGGGGACAACAGCAACCACGGCCGCTGCGATAAGTGCCTTGAGTGATTTGATCATTATGAGGTGCTCCTGTGTTGGTTTATCGTCGGTATGTGCCCAGAGTAGGCCCACTGCACGCTCCCTTCAGTGACAAAGTCACCTTCAGTCGGATTAAAAGCCGGCAAAATTCCCTTCAGATCAGTCTTGGAGTGAGCAAGCTCTTTATATTACTATTTTATATAACGATAGAACTCATTGTTTGGTACGCTTTGACTTATCTCAAGAGAAAACCGCACTTTCAAATAATGACAAGAGGCTTCAGGCATGAGCACCAATACCCCAGAGCAGGGCAAAAACAAACAACACACGGTGGTTATCGTAGGGGGCGGGGCCGGCACAGGCCCACCACTACCAGCCTGGCTGGACCATGGTCGGTGGCGGGGTATTCAGCCCGGACGTAACGTCAAAACCCATGGCTGCCGTCATACCCGGATTCGTCTCCTGGTAAAGGGAATCGGTTCAGACTGTCGATGAGGAAAATAACCAGGTAACTCTGGCAGACGGTTCAACCATCCGTTATCAGGCCCTGGTTCTTGCGCCCGGACTGGAACTGAACTGGGGCGGCATTGACGGCCTTAAAGAGGCCCTGGGCTCGAACGGCGTAACCTCCAACTATCAGGAAGGTATGGCCCGTTACACCTGGGAGACTGTAAAGAATCTGAAAACAGGCCGCGCCCTGTTCAGCCAGCCATGCCCATCAAATGCGCCGGGGCACCCCAGAAGGCCATGTACCTGTCATCGGATTACTGGCTCCGGAACGGGGTTCTGAACAACCTGGACATTCAGTTCCACAACGCCGGAGCCGTGCTCTTCGGCGTTCCCGCTTACGTTCCGGCGCTGGAAAGTTATATCGAAAGGTACGATATTGGGCTTAACTATCAGAGCAATCTGGTCTCGGTGAACGGCCCGGCCCACAAAGCCACATTCCGCCGCACAGACGCAGACGGCAATACCGAGGACCGGGAGATCGGCTTTGATATGCTGCACGCCGTGCCACCCCAGCGAGCGCCTGAATTCATCAGGCAATCCCGGCTTGCCAACGAAGGCGGCTCGCGGCGGTGATCCGACGGGGGCTTCTCGATACCCCTCCTGGTGAGCTAGGCGTGGATATTTTCCTGGATGACTTCGGAACCGGTTATTCGTCACTGGATTATTTTCGCCGGCTGCCGGCTCAGGAGATAAAAATTGACCGTACGTTCGTAAAGGATATGCTGGATGATGCGGACGACAGTATGATTGTCAGCGCCATTATCAGCCTTTCGAATAGCTTTAAGCGACGGCTGGTAGCTGAAGGCATTGAGAGCGCAGACGTAACATCAAACAATGAACGCCACACACCTGGCTGTGCCAGAAAAGGAGAAAGAAGCATGATCGGATACGTCACCATTGGTGTCAGCGATATGGAACGCGCCAAGAAGTTCTACACGGACCTTCTGGGCGACATGGGCGCAAAACTCCTGCTGGATTTAGGCCGCATTGCGTTTATTGGTAAAAGCATGAAATCCCCTATGCTGGCTGTTTGCACACCGTTCGACGGTACACCGAACCATCCTGGTAACGGCAATATGCTGGCGTTACAGCCAGGGTCAAAAGAGGCGGTTGATACCTACTATCAAAAAGCCATTAAGCTGGGCGCAACCTGCGACGGAGAGCCTGGGCAGCGTATTCCTGACCAATTCTATGGCGCCTACGTGAAAGACCTGGACGGCAACAAGCTGGCGTTTTTCCACTTCGGTTGATTCAGCCCTCTCAGAAATTGGGACCGTTTTAGTCAGCGGTCTCGATTCCGAACCACCACTCCGGCAATAATCCCCGAATCTGCGGCTGTAAAAATCGGTCGTCAATCAGCCAAATCACCCCTTGATCATCTGGCGTGCGAATCACCCGACCGGCGGCCTGAGCTACTTTCTGCAAGCCCGGAATCAAATAGGTGTAATCGTAACCGGCACCAAAGCGCTGCTGAAGGCGATGCTTCAAAACCTCGTGCCAGGCATCAAAAGGCGGCAATCCCAACGTGGCCACAAAAGCACCGATCAGCTGATCGCCCGGTAAATCAATGCCCTCACTGAACACACCTCCCAGAACCGCAAAAGCTACGCTGCCGGATTCTTCGCGGAACCCCGCCAGAAACTCCCGGCGCTGCTGTGGGTTCATTCCGGGGTGCTGGGATCGCTGGGGTACATCCGGGGCATTGCTGCCCAATGCCTCGCTCACCTCGTTCAGGTATTTGAAGCTACTGAAGAACGCCAGATAGTGCCCTGGGCGCTCCCGATACTGCTGCGCAATCAACGCGGCAATGGGCGTTACGGACGCGTTGCGATGGGCCTGACGGGTGCTGATCTTTGGCGTGAAATGCACCTGCAACTGGTCGGCGCTGAAGGCGCTGGGCAATGAGGTAAAACGGCTGTCCTCGGGCAAGCCCAGCAGGTCCCGGTAATACACACCGGGGCTGAGGGTGGCAGAAAACAGTAACACCGAGGCCGCCGCCTGAAAGCGGTCGCGTAGGAAATCCGCCGGGACCAGGTTCTGAATGGTCAGGCTGGCCCGGCCCCGGCCTTCGCGGCGGAACTCGCACAGGGAATGATCACCAAAGGAATCCGCCAGTTTCATAAAGGCGACGGATTCAAACAGCACGTCCTGCAGCGCCAGATCCGGCGGGTTGTCCGCCAGAAAATCCGTGAGTCCGGAAACCAGCCCCAGCAGGCTGCCAGTTAATGCTGAGGGCAGACTGTCCAGAAACACCGGAGCGTCACCCTTGTCTGAGTGGTCACGGATAACGCCCTGCCACGCGCGTGCAGTGCGTTCCAAGTGGGGTTTCAAAGCCCTGGGTGCGGTTTTGCGTACTCTCAGCAATCGTTGTTGATCCAGCTGCACCGAGTACATACCCCGGCCCCGATCCACAAGGTTGTGGGCTTCGTCCACCAGAACCACGGTTTTCCAGTTGTTTTGCCGGGTGAGACCATGAAGCAAGGCCGACTGATCAAACATCCGGTTCACATCACCAATCACCAAATCGCACCAGCGCGCCATTTCCTGCGCCAGAAAATAGGGGCAGATGTCGTGGCCGGCGGCGATCTTCGCCAGCACCTCCTGCGTGAGCGTTGTGCCTGCCTGAGTGGCTTCGGCGCGGGCATCCGGCAATCGATCGAAGAATCCTTTGGCAAGCGGGCAGGAATCCCCGTGGCAGGCTTTGTCCGGCTGCTCGCAGGCATCGGCCTTGGCCACCAGTTCCAGAGTACGCAGGGGCCAGATCTGTGGCGCTTCCTGCGCGGCCCGCAGGCGCTCGACGGCATCCACCGCCAGTTGGCGGGCAGTGTTGCGGCAGGTGAGGTACGTCAGCCGGTCGTGACCAGCGGCAGACATGGCCATGAGTGCGGGGAACAAGGTACCCAGGGTTTTACCCAGGCCCGTCGGCGCTTCCAGCAGCAACGTGCCGCCTTTTACCGTGTTCTTATAAACCGTTTCGGCAAGCTGACGCTGGCGGGGACGAAACTGCGCGAACGGAAAGCGTAGGCCGGAAAGGCGAATATCACGCTGCTCCCGGTGATGAGCTTCCTGTTCCGCCCAGAGTCGGTAACGATCGCACAAGGCTTCCAGTTCCTGCCACAGTTCTTCGGCAGTAGCGGTTTCGGTAACCGGTGTTTCCCGGTTTTTTCCGATATCGAAATAGACCAGCGCCAGCTTCAGGGTTTTGCGCTTTTCCTGGCGACAGAGCAGGGCACCGTAAGCCCGTAACTGCGCCCGATGCAATGCCCGCTGATGGGGCCGGATTCGGGATAAATCCCCACGGTGAGTTTTGATTTCTTCCAACAGGCCGGAGTGCGGGTTATAAACATCGGCTCGGCCGTACAGCTCCAGCCCCATGCACTCACCGGTAAGTGAATACTCGCTTTTATAACCGTATCCACGCTTACCCTGAATGGCCTGATGGCCGGCGATGCCCTCTTCCGCACTGGGCGCCGGGGTGTAACGAAAATCCAGATCGCCTTCCCGGGCGGCAAACTCGCAGAGGGTTCTGACCGCAACCTTCACGATGTTTCTCCGGTGTTCTGCCAACGCAGATAGCACACGCTGGCGGCAATGCCCTGGCGGGCGAAGAAGTGCAGCCAGCGGATCTGATGATCCTGCAATCGGTCGCCCGGGCCTTTCACTTCGATCAATTCGTAACGGGGCTTATTGCTCGGGTTCTCCGGGTAGAAGCGTATAAGATCGGGGAACCCGCTGCGATGTTCGCGAATACTCAGCAAAAGTCGCTCAAACAGAATACGAAGATCCGCCGCCGGAATGCAGTCCAGCGCCAGAATCAGCAGCTCTTCATTCAGCGCAGGCCAGGTCACAAAAGGATTGGTAATGCCCTGTTTAGCCGCGAAGGTATCCAGGATCCGCTGGCGGTATCTACCATCCTGCAACGCCGCAAAACACTGGCCGAAGGCTGCTTGCCGGCGGCTCACAAAATCCTCCCGCACCAGATCCGCCGGCCCGGTGTGGAACGGGTGGAAGAAAGCACCGGGTATTGGTTTGAATATCGTGTTCCAGCACAACAATCCGAACAGGCCGTTGATCAGGGTGTTTTCAACATAGAACACCGGCGCTTCGGGGCTCGACAGGTGATCCCGCACCACAGCCTCAACAGAGCCGCCGCTTTGCGGTAGGGTCAGCGTGAACTCATGAATTTCAGGGTTCTGCGGCGCCGCCGGAACCGGCTGACCCACTTTTGCTGCAAGTCGCTTCAGAATACGCGCCAGACCCTGGGCTTCGGCGTCGCTCAGCTCGTGGTTTTGCCAGTGCGCGGCGATAGCCCAGGCTTCTTCAAAGCGCTTCATCCGTTCCAGCAGGCGCAGCTGTTTCAACCGTGCCTCCCCGTGGCCACTGGCCGCCAGCGCCTGCAACGCCAGCTCTCGTTCGCCCTGCCGCTCCGCCTGTCGGCCCAGCTCCAGCAAAAGGCGATCACGGCGGCTGGTCAGCCACGGGTTATCCGAGGGATGCGGAACCTCAGCCCACACTTCTGCGGCCGGCACTCCGGCATCCAGCCACTCACGGCAGTGGTGCATGATCAGATAAGTATCCACCTCGCTGCGTTGGGAAAAGGCCCGTGCTTCGGGTTTAAACTCCACCTGTTCATAGCGGTGATGGCCCAGCTCCACCAGCACGAAGTCCGACCAGCTCTGGCGCAGGTTGCCGAAGAACATCAGGCGGATGCGATCGAACAACGCCATCTTGTTAACCCGTACTACAGAGGCCACCTCTTGATCGAACCAGTCCGTCGGTGTTTGGGCATCAACGAAGGTCTCCCGTAGGACTTCGAGCATGCGGGCTTTGGGCAGGTTTTTGGCAAATCCCGCCTGCGCCAGAACGGGCGCAAAGGCCGGGCGCAGTTCGGCCAGAGTAAACAGGCGAAAGAGTTCGTCCAGCGTCAGCAGCGGAGCAGCATCCAACCAGTCACCGGCAATCAGTTCATCCAACGCGTCGGCTTCCGGGCTTCCCAGCTCAGGGTAATTCAACTTGTCAGCCCGAAACAGATCACCGCTGCGCATCACCATTCGGGTCAGCAGCGCGCGGGAAGGGCGACGCAGCTCAAAGAAAGCGCGCAGGCGGGCGCGCTCCGGCTCCAGCAGCAGATCCGCGTGGTGATTGGCTACCCAGGACACCACCGTTTCCATGTTTTGCAGGTAGTACAGGGGGGTTTCAAGAGGTGCTGCAGCGGGCCGTACATCAACCCAAGCTCTTTTAAACTCAGACACCGATCATCACCATTCTTCATTCCAACCTTGGCTCCCGTGGCCTGCTGCTAGTTTTTGACTGTGCCTGATGTTTTTATAGCAGAGGCCAAAGCTTCAGGCGGTGTGGTTCTCATGGAGATACCTGTTAGCGAGTAATTTAACCTTCATACCTTACAGGGTATAGAGTCAACATTATCCGTTGGAAAGGATGAGGAGGCTGGGTTCGGGTTGGCATCCAGGATGGCGGTAGAGGATAAGAGTTATCTGGAGTATTGGCATGGGCCAGCCGGTGTGGGCACCACCAGCGTGGTCTGGTTACCGGTAGCATCGTACTCACTGAGCGTGGCATGGCCATCCGGGTAGGTGACTTTGGTTACACGGCCTAATGGGTCGTACTCATAGAGCGTTTGCTGGCCATCTGCGGCGATAATGGCCGTTACTTGGCCACGGCCCTGCACTATCGTAATCATAGTTGTGCTCCGGGTGCCAACGGCCTGCCCTGTGAGGCGACCTCGCGGGTCATATTCAGGTTCAGTAAACATCAACCACCCAATCCGACAGTATTACCCTAAGGACGTAGATTTCTGGAAAATCAGCCAACAAGAGCTGAACCAAATTGTGGAGGAGCGCAATGACGACCTCAGAGAACGACCAGGTAGAACCCTACCTCGACGCGCCGGTCACCAAACGCCTATCAGCTTTAGCCAAAAAATAAAGAAGATTATAACTAGCAAGCTCCTGAGCAAACCATGTTTCTTGCTCTCCAAATCCCCTACAACAATAGGCATTTTTAGTCCAAAGATAAAAGCATAAACATAATAAGAACAAATAAATATTAACAAGAATGATGGGAAGCTAATCCATTCTCTTAAACCTGATGATGTCCAGGCATGGAGCACACAGGACAGCCCAAGGAATGCGCAGAAACCAATACCATGTTTTCGTACTATCGGCGACACTCTTCACTACCTCTCGACTTGGAATTATGATTATCTCTATCGAGCCAGTACTGTGTATAAAACCCTATTCCTATACCAATAGCATTAGAAATAGCGTCAGAAACAACATCTGCCCTCTTTATTAGAATATCAGTAGTATAAGACGCTACAGTGGGAACAAAATTTATGATAGCTTGATTTTTGTTCCCAGAATTATAGTCAAGAACAGACACGTAACCTGTAGCCATTACAGATACCATGCCACAAGGAAGGGTACATATGGGTACCAGTGCGCCTACGGCGTATACATCGGCTACTGTTGAAGCGGTTGCTTTAGTTGGAAGCCACGCTTACTCAACATACTGAACAGCCATCTTTGGAATATTCCTAATTGGATGAACACCACGATTAATCTGATATTGCCAAGGAGCCGTTGCCTCAAGCCCAAGAACATCTATGAAAATAATCGGGTTATTGGTTACATACCCATAAAGATTCGTATCCCCACCCGCAAAGCCAATCGGATCCCGCGCCGTCCAGCGGCCAGTCGTGGGGGCGTAATCCCGATAGCCGAATCGGATCAGCCCAGTATCATCGTCCTTTAACCCGCCTGCAACGCTTGGCACGGCGGTCTGGGCAGACACCAGGACGATTGCCATAAAATCTATTTTTTCCGTTTCCTTTTATACTTTTCCTCAACCGCCGCGAACGTCAGAACTCCAACCATGATGGCAGTAAGAACCACACCCAATTTATCAGGGAAATAAGCCCTCCCCAATAAAATAACAACTATATACAATAGGGAAAGGCCACCTACCCTGTAGATAAATAGTTTTTCTTTTCTATTCATGACATCGAGTTACACCCGGAGCGAAACAGCCATTTGAATTAGTCTCCGATATAATCCTTGGGCAGCAACAACGATCCAGCTATCTCAGCATTGAGCTACTAGGCTACTGAGGATACGGAATTAAACAGACAGGACAAAAGACTCCCCCGCGCAATCGTTTTAGTCTGATAAAAATACTACTCAAGTGATCGTAGTCCTTATATCGAGTCCCATGGAAAATATCGTTTCTAGAGTATTATTTTCGAGCCGGAACTCAAAGCTCTCTTTAACATAGTAGTCTTCATCTGACAGCCCGACAAAAATATCAACTATCGCATGTTCAACTCCATCAATTTCCTTTAGATTTCGGGCTTCCATTGAGTCTAAAAGTGCCTTCAACTCGAACTCTAAAGACGAACTCACTTCTTTAGTATGACACCACATACCAAGCTCCCTTGGTGCCGAAAATTTTCCACTAGATAACTTTTTTACATCTCCTTTTAATTGAGATTGGGTAGGCTGAAGGCCCAATATTTCAGTGATCATAGCGGGCTGAAGTGCCTCTCCCCAAAGTCGGACGCCAATTTTTACGAATCGCATGCCTTACACCACTCCGCCAGTTGGGTTTTGATTAGGGGCACAGATCGTTGAGGTTATCGTAACCTTCCCCAGTTGGGTCATATATTTCACCGGTTTCCGGATCAATAGACCAATCTTCTCGACCGCCCCGCCAAGGGCTATTTTGCTTCGTATCATGAAAAGCATCTTGTCCCGCTCTACCTTTTCCGTTTAACTTATCCCATTGTTTAGCCCCTACATCTGCCGGCAAAGCTCCTTTAGGCCTCTGCCCCTTAGAGTACATATTGTTATCCGAGGCACCATTCACCCCGACATATACGAGCGCCATGCCTCCAAGCTGTACTGCGGCCTCTGCAGTGCCGACAATTGCCGGCCATACATAAGGAGCTAGCGCTACAACGGCTACTTGGCCGTTAGGATCAATCCAGTTAACGGGATCATTGGACACATACCCATAAAGATTCGTATCCCCACCCGCAAATCCAATAGGATCCCGCGCCGTCCAGCGGCCGGTTGCTGGGTCGTAATCCCGATAGCCGAATCGGATCAACCCAGTATCTTCGTCCTTTAGCCCGCCTGCAAAGCCAAAGGGCAGTGTGATACCCGGATTACTGTCGCTGATCATATTGCCATAAGCATCGTACTCGATGGCTTTCACCACCTGCCCCGAACTGTCGGTGATCACTCTCGGGCTTCCCAGCTGGTCAGTCAGCAAGTAATAGGTATTGCCGTTCTCGGTGAAGCTTGTGGGGGCATGACCCAGCGTGTAGTTGAAGCGCTGCTTGAGGTTACCATCTCCATCGTAAGTGGCCAGCAGGGTGGTTTTGTCCTGCCACAGATAACGTTCGACGACTTGTCCGTCTTTGAGTTTGGTAACGCGGTTGCCCAGAGCGTTGTGCCGGTACTGGACGGTGTGATCCGGTGTTTCCACCTGCTTGAGCCGGCCCTGACTGTCGTAATTATAGGTGGTGGCGTCGGTGCCGGTGGTTTTTTGTCTCAGGCGGCCGTTGCCATCGTAGCTGTAGCTGGTGTTGCTCTGGCTTTGCAACTGGTCGCCGAGGTTGTACGTGGCACTTAGGCCGGATACGCCTCGTTCGGTGCTGGTGGCCAGGGTGCGGTTGCCGTTGGCGTCGTACTGGTACTGCTCGACCAACTGGCTGTTTTTGGTCACGCCCGTGAGGCGATAACGATCATCGTAGGTGTAGCTGTATTCGTTGATCACTCCGCTCGGTAGCGTTTCGGTTTTGCCGGTGATTTGGCCAACGCTGTTGTAGGTCAGTTCGTAGCCGAAGGCGGTGGATTGGTTCAGCTCGGTGCTGACGTGGGTGACTTCCCCATAACCGTTGTAGGCGAAGGTTCGGTTCAGGGTGCCATTGCTCAGGCTGATGGGCAGGCCATGGTTTGCATCGCGGCCGATGGTGAAGCCGTGAATGCCGGTGAGCAGGCCATCCCGGTCGTAGCTCAGCTGGGTGCTGTTACCGGCGTAGGTGAGCTGGCTGATCTGGAAGTTGGCATTGTGATCGTACTGAATGCCTTCGTTGAGCTCACCCTGGTACCAGACTTCCTTCAGCAGGCTGCCGTCCCAGGTGTAGGACAGGGTTTCACTGCCTTCGCTGATCTGGCTGAGCTGGTCACCATGAAGATAGGTGTAGAGGATGGAACCCTCTGGCGTGTTGGTCTGGGTCAGCCGGTTCTGGGTGTAGGTGTTCTCCAGTCGTTGGCCGGAGGGCAGCTCAATGGCCGTGAGGCGACGGTCGCGGTCGTACTCGTAGTGCGTGGCCTCACCCAGCGGGGTGGTTTCGGAGGTGACCCGGTTGATGCCATTAAACGTGCTGGCATGGTCAGCGGGTGTGGGCACCACCAACGTGGTCTGGTTGCCGTTGGCATCGTACTCACTGAGGGTGGCATGGCCATCGGGGTAGGTGACTTGGGTCACACGGCCTAATGAGTCGTACTCATAAAGGGTTTGTTGGCCATCTGCAACGGTAATGGCCGTTACCTGGCCACGGCCTGCGCTGTCGTAATCATACGTTGTGGTTCGGGTGCCAACGGCCTGCCCTGTAAGGCGACCCCGCGTGTCGTAGGCAAACACCGTATCTTGCAGCCCGGCTACGAATACGCTCTGTGTCAGCAGGGTGTCTGGATCCACCACTTCGCTGACCACACGGCCTTCGGCGGAGGTCTGGGTCAGAGTACCGGCACGGGCATCCACCTCTGTGGTGCTGATATCGCCGTTTACATCGGTTGTGAGGGTGTAACGGGTGGTGTCTGCACCGTTTTGCCCATAGGCTTTGTTCAGCGATGTCACGCTGCTCAAGCCGCTGGGTTGGGTAATCGTAATCACGCTCGGTATTTCTTGTAGCGTTTTGGGGTCGAGCACCTTATCCACAACGGTGGTAACACCCCCGTAGGAGGTGGTCTGCTGAAGCTGATCGGCCTGCAGAATGTCGATCAGGGTGGAGCCGTTCTTGTAGGTGATCTCCTTGCGCACATCCCCGTTTTCCAGAATCCGGCGAACGGTCTGGTAGTGCTCACCTTCAGCGGTGGTGTAGCCGTACTTATCGTGGCCTATGCCAACCCGGGTATCAAAGAAGTCCCACTGCCCACCTTCGGGATCGCGGGTCTGGTAAACCCGGCCATTCTCGTCAAATTCGTGGGGATAGCTGTAGCCGTTCGGGTCAACCTTCTCCGTTAATAACCCGCCACCTTGATAGAAAAACTGATACTGGCTGGCATCTTCGTAAGCCAGCGCGGTCAGGTTGTTCTGCGCATTCACTGTGAGTTCGGTGACCTGGCCATCGGCGGCGACCATTCGGGTGGGCGTGCCATTAGCATCTCGTTCGATGGCAATGTGATTGCCGAACTGATCGGTCATGCCGACAAGATTATCGCTGTCGCTATAGCTAAATTCGACCAGCGTTTTGCCGCTGTCCAGATCGATGGTGGCAATGTGCTTGCCATCCTTGTCGAAACGGTAGGGCATTCTTGCGGAGGAGGCCGCATCCCGAACGCAGCGCACGTAGTATTGGTCGAACTTACTGAATCGCTCACTGTTAAAACTCAGGCTTTCGATAGCCCAGGCCTGGGTATCTTCCTGATAGTTGGTTGTCGAGCTCCAGTAGGGTTGACGGAAACTGGCCTTATAGTCCCAGTATGCATCCGGAGGGAAAACCAGTTCAGATTGATGCTGGAAGACATTATTGGGCAACACATAAAGCAACTCGTTGGTGTTTGGCAAACGCCAGTCGTCAAACCCGGCAAAGGTTGTTGCTTCGCAGTGTTGGATACTGGCGGCCCAATCCCGCTTGGTGAGGGCATTTTCCGGTGCATCCTGCCACATCAGGCCATTGTCTTTGTCGACAACCACCTGTTGAGTAGCGTCCCGTTGCAAGCCCTGAACGTATCGGTCGTCTATGGACTCACCGCGAACACACATGACCGGCAGGAGTTCGTCATCATAATTTAAGGTGCTTTGGCGCCATACAAGACGAGCTTGCGTCAAACTGTAGATTGCCGGCCCAATGTTGGCGCCCGACTTCTCGATGGTATAGCCCACTTCCTTGGACGTCGGCAAACGCCAGCCAGAACCTTTTGGTTCGGCTTCGGTGGCGCAATATGCCTGAGCTTCTGCCTTGGTGCGGGTTTCGAAAGGCCGATCCGTAAACTGCCATTCAAGCCCGGTAACTTTATCTACCAAGACACCTTCATCGTTAACGGTGTAATCGATCGTGCTGCCACCGCTTTGGTAATAACCGTCGTCACCTTCCAGCAGGCTATAGGTGAGGCCAGTCTTGAGAATCAAAGACTGGGTTTCTACATCAACGACACCGCCATTGCCAAGGTACACCCGGCCAGCCGGATCAAACTCATGAACATTTGAGAGCGACCAGCCATTGCCAAGCTGTCGATCAAAGCTGTTTTTGAAAGACACCCCGCGAGTCTGCCAGCTGATGTAGTTCTGCCGCCCGGGAACCGCAGTCACGCTATCGCCAACCTGAGCCCAGGCAACCGGGAATTCAGCCAGGGCCATATTCTGCTCAGCCGCATTGCCAGCGCTGATGTATTGCGCCTTGTATTCGTAACCGATGCTGACACGCCCGCTGACCATACCTTCTGGCCGTACTCCGTCGATTCGAGTGCCATCCCAGATGAACTCGACCTCCATGTTTGTGGCCGGTGCAAGTTCACGCTGGAACACACGGCCAGCCACTTCCAGCTTCACAATCATCTGTTCAAGGGTTGAGGGAATCGAGGCACCACTCACTTTGATACGAGCTTTGTGCTTATAGCCTTCGGTTCGCTGGCTGGAATAGTGAAGCGTTAGATTGGTGCCCGCGATTGAAATGTCTTCATGGAAGGTTTGCTGATAAGGCTTCACATAGGAACCGGTACATTCGGTTTCTTCGTTTTTCTCGTCTTCCTGCTCCAAGTCGGTATCCAGCTCGGTAGGCGCTTCGTCTTCGCTGGATCCCCAGTTGTAATCATAGGTTGTAAAGTGGTTGAAACTGCCCCACCAAAGCGTGTCTCCGGCTTTATAGCCTTCCAGCCCAAGCACATCGTCCTGGGTGCTGCCACTGCCGTTGAGATCGTCCGGCACGGAGTCACCCGTGTAATCCAGGCCATCTACGATGCCATCGTTATCAGCATCCAACAGTTGCACGACCACGCCGTTGGATGATGCCGCCCATTGATTGTCGAGGTGATCGAAATAGCCAATAGGAACGATTTCTCCGACATCAAAGCCCAGGAAATTATCGATGAACATGACCACATTGTTATCGAAAACAACCGTGTCGTTATAGTGAACACCTGCAGCATGAAGCTCGTTAGCAAAGGTGAAGGCTACTTCACTTGGCAGCTCGCCAGGCATTGATGCGGGTGTTTCGAACTCTGTAGCACTGAGCAAGAAGCTGTCTAAATTACGAGTACTGCCGTCCGCAGAGAGCACAGTCGCGGAGGTAATACCGTTAAACACTATGGTCGCCTGGCGCTTGCCAAATTCATCATTAACAGGGGTGGACTGGTGAATCTGAGGCTCGCTGGAACTCAGGTCTATGAGTGTTTGCTTGCTGTCACGCAAAAGCAGCATCACATCCTCAAGATTCGACCAGGTGTTTGACGCACCGATGGTTGTGCGCTGAACCACCAGCCGCCCCGGCATTTCATACACGATCGTCTGCTGGCCGGCTGGGCCAGCAATAATAAAGCGCCCGTTGCTATCCGTTTTCGTTGAGCCCAGCTCGGGCTGGTTCAGGAACGATGCTTGTACCCCCTCTAGAGGCTGACCATTACGACCTTGTACTACACCGGTGTATACCGCCATGGCCATGGGATCGTAGCCGGTGACGGAAGCGTTGTCTGGCACGTACTCGGAATAAGCTTCGGCGGCTGTTCCTTGTATATTGCTGATATCCGTGGCTTCCCGAACCCGAACAAAGAGGCGGTTAGATTCCAGCCCGTTAATCCGCGCAAAAACCTGTGCCTGACCGGTTTGCTCAGCCGTAACCATTCCATCACTAACCGAGATGATAGAACGGCTGTCTGCCACAAAGCTGGCGTAAGGGGTGAAGTCGCTCTGGTTGCCGTTGTCGTAAACACCCATGACCTGAAGGGACTGGGAGTTACCCGGTACCATCATCAGCGTACTGGGTGAAACGCGGATCTCGCTCAGGCCGTTTGTCTCTATCAGCGACTCGTCAATATCCAGAACGTGCGCGGTATTGCAGCCTTGTGCCGCAGAAGTATCTACTGCACTGACTGCCGCAAGGTTCCACTGTTCGTTTTGGTCAATCGTGTGGAAGACCGTCACATAGCCATAGGTTTCCGGGGAGGCTTGCCCAGGTAGGTAAAGGCCACGAGACACACCAAAACCTATAAGCCCTTCAGCAGTTGGCATGCCGCTATTTTCGTTAAGGCCAGTCTGCAATAGGTGATCTCGATGTCCCCAGGCCGGCCCTGTTGCCCAATCGAAGTCTTCAAACCATGCTTTGTCTTGATAAATCCAACCAAATATAGCTTTGGCCAGTGCCCTATCGACGGTAGACGGCTCCAAATAGCCCGATCCCGACGCAACCGACTCATTCCTAACGTGGGCGTCACGGTTCCCTGCAATGTAAGCATTAACATCCAGACGATCCCCAGGACTTAAGCCATCGTTGTAATGCCCAATGACTTGATTACGGGTAAGGATGTAATCCGCATATTCCTGAGCAACTGTCGCAACTTCTGGTGCCGCCCCTTCATAGGGTTTAATACCTCGCGCCGTGCGCTCAGCATTAATGAGGTACAAGCCTTTCTCCTGAGCCGCCATAGCGTCCCACACGGCCTGGGATGGCATGATCAGATACTGGAAGACGGACGGATCCTGAGCGCGTGCGAAGTTAAAGGCCCGCTCGATATCGTCGACGGTTGCAGCATCATTACCCAGCCATTCGGCATCGTTTTCGGGATACAGCTTCTCGTACCCACGATCATCCGTTACAGGGTTTGCTGTGCACTGCGCAAGTTCGCGAGTGCCCAGCACCTCTATCGTTACGATTTTCGAGTCCGATAGGCCGAGCTCAGTGGTCACAACCAGCTCAGCGGTGTGGGTGCCTGGCTCAGGATACTCAACGGGATTGCTGGCCGCTTCAGATACCAACTCACCATCGATATACCATTGGTAAGTCAAAGGCCCCTCGGTAACCGTACTTCCGCTACCGTCCAAGTGGATCTGAGTGTTGATGTACCCGGATATCACGTCTGGAGCTACGGCATCCGGTTGGTAACCCACATTCACCGTAACAAGTTTTTGGTCACTAAGACCGGAGTCATCTTCAACTTCAAGCTGGTAAGTTTTGGTGCCCACCAAGAGGCCATTGAGTTGAAGGGTAGGGTCCTCGCCAAGCAGTTGGCCGCTATCGCCATCAAACCACCTGTACGCAACAACCTGCCCATCAGCATCATAGCTGCCAGATCCATCGAGGTTGACCGAACTTCCTTCTACAATGGTATAGCTCTCACCGACAACGGCCACAGGGGGCACTTCGTTTATAGTGATTTCGAAAGTGGCCGCCACTACTTGACCGTTAGCGTCGGTCACTTCGAGACTGTAAGCCCATGTCCCTGCGCTCAAGCCACCAATGATCTGGACTGCTTCATTACCAACTACGTCTCCGGTCGCTTGGTCGATCCACTTATACGCCACTATGCCACTATTACTGACACTCCCGCTGGCATCAAGGACTACATCCTGACCAAGCCTGACCGACGTCTCGCCATCAATAACGATCTCCGGAGGAGGAATGACTGTTATGACAATCGGCTCTGGATAGTCCTGGCTCAGTCCGTTGTTGTCTGTCACCGTCAACCGAAGGTGGTGCTCTCCAGAGGTTAGCGAATCGAAGTGAAGAGTTTGGTTAGTGCCAAGCTCAACGTCATCCGTCAGGCTGTACCACTGATAAGACATTATCGTGCCGTCAGTGTCTGAGCTGCTTGAGGCATCAAGGGTTAGGGGCTCGCCGAAGTTGATGGTAGTCGGGTAGTTCTCGATTCGAGCCACAGGTTCCGCGTAGTTGCGTACACAGCGGAAGGGCGTATCGCTTTGCTGGCTGAAGGGCCCCTGATGGACATGATTAGCTGCCAAACCAGATCCAATTTCACTTTGGTACTCAAAACGCCAGAACTGAGTGAGTTCTTCCAACGAGTAGGGCTGATATTGTGCCCACCTCGATGTCGTTGGCGTAGACGAAGCCCAATGCCGCACGTCAGGCACATTCAAAAAGACATCTGATGGGTTGGCGAGCGTAACGAAGTGATCAAATTCCTGCATCAGTGTCTGAGATTCATTATAATTCGGCAGACGCCAGTCCGAATGGCCTCCCAACTCCAGAGCTTCACAGCTTTCTAACGCTTCCGGCCAAGCTGCATTGTTCACAAGAACCTGGGCGTCGTCTTGCCACATCAGACGATTGGCTCGATCAACGGTGACATCCTGTTCCGAAGATTTAAAAAAATCGGGAACAAAGCGTTGCTCTCCACTGACGCAACGAACTTTAGCCTTAAGACTACCTTCTGGCCAAAGCTCTCCAGAGCCAAAGTAAACAGTGCTGTGGTAACTGGTTAACCGACTATGGTTGCTTATGTCGACAGCAAAAAACTGGCCGCCAACATGCTTGAAAGCCGAGTTGATAAGTTTATCGCCATAGCGAGGACGATGATGCTCCAGTAGAAACACCAGTTCGAGTCTGTTCGGCAATCGCCAGGTATCAATACCACCATGTACAAGATTTCCACAATATCGCGCAGCGTCGTTCAATCCATCAAAGTAGACATCAACATTATCTGTATCCTCCCAAATAAGCCCGTTGACAGGATCCAAAACGATATCTAGCAAGTCATTCCTTTCATAGACTCTGGGGGTTCCAGCTTGAGTCGTCGCGTCATCCATGGGGTGGACAGGAACACGATAGCCGGTCATCGGCAGCCGAGACATTCCGTCCGGCAAATGTTCTGTATCAGTAAAGGGCACTACGGTTAACTGGAATGACTGAGTATCACTCGCACCATAGATATCCGACGCTCTAATCACGATGTCATGGACACCAATGTGATCAGAACCAGGCGTCCAAACGATATCGCCATCGGTGGCAGACATTCCGCCAGGCCCGTTAATTACCTCTAGCACTGGCTCCCCGTCATAGCGGTCGTATACCAGCACCTCGTATCTATATGACAGGCCTTCGAATGCTCTTTTGAGTGGAGCACTCACAAACTCTGGTGGCAGGTTCGGATCCTTCACCTCTATGTCGAAGTTTTGAGTGATCTGCATCCCCCGTTCATCGGAAACGGTCACCTCAACCTGATGGAAACCAAACTGGGAGCGACTGGGATTCCACCAGATAAACCCCGACGAAACGTCTATCATCATTCCGTCTGGTGCTTTACTGAGACCAAAACAAAGCTCATCGTTGTTGGAGTCTGCCGCCCGCACCATATAGTCATATGCACTCAGCGCCCATGCCTCAAGGTCTGGCGTTGAAATGATCGTTGGAGGCTGGTTGGCTTCGCCTAGCTGGCCAGTTGTTAATCCATAGCCTTCTGCACCCACCAGCTCTGAATTTGGCGAACAGCTATCAAAGGAGGCACCCGCAACGACCATATTAAATGGATCGTCTGGTGTACCAGGTGACGGACTGTCGGGCGGGACAGGCGGCTCAGCATTAAACATTTCAAACAGTTGGTAGTATCGGATTTCCCCGCCATCAGCAAACTGAATAGAGTCAATCGTGTTTTGTCTGATAAAAAACTGGTGAACACGAACTTCACTATTATTCTGGCTATTGCCCAGAACTAAATCATCTGCCATTCGCGAGTACGTCAGTTCAGATTGACTTGTTCCTGTTGCGTAGTACAGGGTATTTTTGCCTTCGTAGGCAATGATAAATTTCTTGCCGGAATCTGGCTCAATCTCAAAGATGACGCCTTCCACAGCGCTACTGCCGTCGTAGCCATTAATCTCTCCACCGTACCCAATACGTCCGATCAGATAGTCATCTCCATCCAGTCCTTGTAATACTCTGGTGCCCATCCGGGGGATAAGGATGTCAGCGCCTGCAGAGCCCAGCAACGGGCTACCATCCGCTTTGCCGGCGATCAATTGAAGCGATTGAGCCACAGCCGCTGGAGGTGTGACACCGAAAGCCTGAAACAGTTGTGCACTGGTGAGCTGGCTACCATTCTGAAACTCAAGCGCAGAAACGGTGTTATCGATCGCAAAAAAACGTCTAATAGTCAGGGATTGGCCGTTCTGGCCAATGTTGAGAACAAGATCGTCACCTGCCTTCATCAAACCATTAGTAACGTCTGAGTAGGAAATACCGGAGAGGAATTCGATGACATTCTGGCCTTCCACATCGTGGATCGTATCGCGACCCTCGCCTGCATCAATCCAGTAACGGTCATCAGCCGGGCCGCCAATCAGGAAGTCGTCACCAGCACCCCCTGTTACCAAAGTGGCTTCAGCGCTTACAACCAGAAGATCCGCATAATCCGTGCCTGTCAGGCGCAACAGTTCGGGCCACTCGTTACCCGGGTCACTACCTCCGCCGCCAGTATCACCCCCACCCGTGCCATCACAGTTTTCTATGGCTGGATCGCACGTATCATCCGGTGGTGGGTTCTCACCGCTACCGTCATCACAGTTGTCAGGATCAGCTCCCGGTTCGGAACAAAGAGGCAAGCCCCCACCGTCCCCATTTCCCGAGCCGCTTCCGCCGCCCCCCAAGGGTACGCCGCCGACTATCATCTGGAAGGGGGCTGCTTGTGCGGGTTCAGGCACACCAAACATGCTGATGACCTGTTCGGCGGATATCTCTCCACCGCTTTCAAAGCGAATCGCGGATACCGTATTCGCGCGTGTGAAGAATTTATAAATTCTTACTTCGTTGCCTGCATCGCCGTTACTGAGAATCAGGTCATCCCCGGATTTCATCAGATTTGAAGCAACATCGTTGAAGGAAATCCCATCAACAAACAGAACAACGTTTTGGCCCTCATAGGCGATAATGAAGTCCTCGCCGTTACCAAGGCCAATCTCGAAGGTGACTCCGTTCGCCCGTCCAACCAGAAAATCATCGCCCGCCAAGCCTCGAAGTGTTTCTGTGGCTTCAATAGGCACGAGGATATCTCCGATCTCAGATCCCGTTAACAACGGGGCCCCGTCTTCTCCCATGTACGGAACTTTGGATGTTTGGGTTGCTGTTGGAGCACTTAGTCCAAACACCTGGAACAGTAATGACGCGGGAAGCGTTTCCCCGGTTGAGAATTGAAACTCCTGAATCGTTCCGTCAACGTTGAAGAAACTCTTAATCGTCAGGCTCTGACCGTTTTGCCCAATATTCAGAATCAGATCGTTACCTGATTTCATCAAACCACTGGATACATCCCCATAACCAATTGAGCTGTCGAACTCGACATAGTTACTACCCTCAACCTCGTACACCGTATCCTTGCCACCACCTGAACTGATGACATATCGGTTATCGCCCGGCCCACCCACCAGAAAATCATCACCGGTGCCCGGAGTTACCCTCGCGCCGGAGACGCCAACTATTATGAAATCATCTCCGGCAGTCCCATCAATGACGTTCACCGCGTTGGCCGTTACGGAAGAACTGAGCCAAAAAACAAAGGGGAGCAAAAGAGCCAATGCAGCGAGGGCGCTGAAATTGCGTTTACCGCCTGGAAGGGTCGGTTTAAAGGGCGTATTTTCAGCGGTGTGACAAGACACAATGCAGTCCTCCGTGACTTATTGAGCAAGCGAACGTGAACAATCATTCACTTCCGTATAACTTGAACGTAGTTATTCAATCTACTCAACACAACGCATAACTCTTATCGGCAACCATTTTTATTCAGTTTCATGAACAGAGTCACAATATCGACCAGAGTGAAACGCACAGCGCACAGCGCCGTTTATCATTTGGAACTGTCCGCTTCTGGTACCACATGCGGTAACCTGTGAATCTAGGAATTGAGTCAGAGACCAAACAGGAAACCCATGCCCGAATACTCTGCCATTATCCCCGGCTTTCACGCCGTTCACGCCAACCATCTGGAAGATCTGCGCCGGGCCGTGGTGTTTATCTGCCAGCAAAACCCGCTGCCGCCGCTGCAGAGCGAGACCTTTCTGGTGCAGAGCAACGGTATTGCCCAGTGGCTGAAGCTGGCACTGGCGGAAAAACGCTCGGAGAATGGCAGCGAAGGCGGGCTGGGCATCGCCGCTGGTATGGATTTCCTGTTTCCGGCGCGGTTTATCTGGCAGGCCTACCGCGCTGTGCTGCCCGATGGCGAGGTGCCGGAACAGTCCCCCTTTGATAAACGCCGGCTGGTGTGGCGGCTTTACCGGTTGCTGCCGGAACTGGTTCATACAGACGATGTGTTCAACCCGCTGGCGCGCTTTCTGGAAGGCAGCGATCCTGATTTGCGGGCGTTTCAGCTGGCCGAGAAAGTGGCGGATCTGTTCGACCAGTACCAGGTGTTCCGCGCCGACTGGCTGTCCGCCTGGGAGCATGGCCGGGATGTGGTGATTAGCACCCGTAACGGCGAAAAACCGATTGAGGAAGACACCCGCTGGCAGCCGATGCTGTGGCGCAAGCTGGTGGAAGACACCGGCGCTGAATCCCGCACCAGCCGCTCGCAGATTCACACCCGGTTTATGGCTGAAGGCCAGCGCATAACCACGCCCGCTCACCCAAGCCGGTTACCCCGGCGCATTGTAGTGTTCGGCGTATCGTCGCTGCCCCGGCAGGCGCTGGAAGCCTTGTACGTGCTTAGTCGCTTCAGCCAGGTGGTGCTGTGCGTTCACAACCCCTCGCAGTTTTACTGGGCTGATATTGTCAGCGACCGCGAACTGCTGAAAGCCGAGCGCAAACGTGGCGCCAGCCATCCCACGCTGTCGCAAATTGATGATGCGGATCAGCTGCACCAGCACGCCAACCCGTTACTGGCAGCCTGGGGCAAGCAGGGCAGGGATTACATCCGCCTGCTGGACGAGTTCGACAATCCCGATGAGTACCGCGACAGCTTCCAGACGCCGGATCAGAAGATCGACATTTTCTCGGAGCACGGCACAGGCCAGGCAACCTGCCTGCTGCACCAGCTGCAGAACGACATTTACAATCTGACCCCGCTGCAGGAGATTCGCGATGAAAAGCGCGAGCTTGACCTGAACCACGAGCATTCCTTAGCCTTCCACAATGCCCACAGCCCACAGCGGGAAGTAGAGATCCTGCACGATCAACTACTGGCAGCCTTTAACGCCGACACCACCCTGCGACCCCGGGATGTGATGGTGATGGTGCCGGATATTAACGTATACGCGCCCCATATCCAGGCGGTGTTTGGCCGCTACACAGCAGGCCTCAAGCGTCACATTCCGTTCACCATTTCTGATCAGGGGCAGCGCAACCACGAGCCGGTGCTGATCGCGTTGGAAACACTCATGTCTTTGCCCCGCAGCCGTTTCGGGGTGAGTGAGATCATCAGCCTTTTGGAAGTACCCGGCATTCGCGACCGTTTCGAGATTGCCGAAGAAGAGATCCCCCTGGCCCGGCGCTGGGTCGAGGGCGCCAACATCCGCTGGGGGCTGCACGGCGCGCACCGGGAAAGCCTGGAGCTGCCTGCGGATCTTGAGCGCAACACCTGGCAGTCTGGCCTGCGGTCCATGCTGCTGGGTTACGGTATGGGCGACGACGAGCCCTGGGGTGGCGTTCAGCCCTATGGCGAAATTGGCGGCCTGCAGGCCAGCCTCGCGGGGCGCCTTGGCGAATTTGTGTATCGCCTGGAAACCCTGTGGCAGGATCTGCAGGCAAGCCGCTCACCCCAGCAATGGGAAGAGTTGTTCTCCGCCATGCTCGAGCAGTTTTTCCACAAGGTAGAAGGCCGCGATCTGTTGTTGCTGAATCGCTTCCGGCGGCAACTGGAGCAATGGTTGGATGATACGCTCGCAGCAGGGCTGGATCAGCAGCCCATGCCGCTGAACATCGTGAAGGATGTGTTGCTGGAAGGCCTGGATGAAGGCGGCCTGAACCAGCGCTTCCTGGCCGGCAAGGTGAACTTCGCCACGCTGATGCCCATGCGTGCAATTCCTTTCCGCAAGGTGTGCCTGCTGGGCATGAACGACGGCGACTACCCTCGTTCGCGGCCGCCGGTGGATTTTGACCTGATGGCGCAGGATTATCGCCCCGGCGATCGCTCCCGCCGGGAAGACGACCGCTACCTGTTTCTGGAAGCCATGCTGTCGGCTCGCGAGCAGCTGTACATCAGCTGGGTAGGGCGCAGCATCCGCGACGATTCTCCGCGACCACCGTCAGTGCTGGTAGGCCAGCTGCAGGATCATCTGGACAGCTTGTGGCAAGTGCCTGGACAACCCGACGTTACCGTGACCGCAGCATTGACTGTCTGCCACCCGCTGCAACCGTTCAGCCGCGACTATTTCCCTCAGGCCCAACACGCTCGCAGCCTGTTCACCTACGAACACGAATGGCGCGGCGCCCATGGCGACGAGGCTGCGGAGCAAAAAGAGCAGCATCAGCAAACAGCCCTGCCGTATCAGCAGCCCGAGGAACCCATCACCCTTAATGATCTGGCCGGCTTTCTGAAAAAGCCGGTGGATACGTTTTACCAGCGCCGACTGCAGGTGCGCTTCGAGGATGTGGACGACGACGATACGGATAACGAAAACTTTGACCTGACCGGTCTCGATCGCTGGCGCCTGGACACCGAGCTGATTGAGCAGAGCTTGCTGAAAGCCGGTGATGAAGAAGACCTGCACGAACGCCTGGAACGCACTCTGGATCGCATGGCGCGGCGTGGCGACCTCGGCATGGGCGTGACCGAGCACCGGCTGCGCAATGAGCTCTCCGGCCGCCTACCGGATCTGTTCGGGCGTTATCAAAGCGCTCTGACCGAATGGCCCGAGGCGATCAGCGAACCGCTGCCGTTTGAACACCGCCTGGTCAACAGCATCGGATCCGTGGAGGTGCTGGATCTGATTGATAACCTGCGCTGCAACCAGGAAGGCAAGGTCTGCCGGCTGGTCATCGCCGGCTCCAGCCTGCTAAGCGGCAGCGGTAACAGCAAAAAACTCCGCTACGCTAACCTGATGCGCGACTGGGTGATTCATCTGGCCGGACAACTGACAGCGCAACCTTTCGAAACCCTGATACTGGGCAAGGAAGAAGGCCGCAAAGTCCGCTTTGCGCCTCTGCCAAAGGAAACCGCAACCAAACACCTGGACGCCATTCTGGCACGCTGGATAGAAGCCAGCACCCGCGCTTTGCCGCTGCACGTTGAAGCCGGTTTTTCCTGGATTTACAGTTTCTACCAAAGCAAGAAGTTCCTCGGTGACCACGAACGTGCCATCAGCGACGCCCAACAGGCTTACACCACCGCGCTGGAGCGGGACACCGGCTACCTGCGAGGCGCCTTCGAAAGTGCCGAATTACTATTGGAGAGCGGCGAATTTGAATCCTTGCTGCACGCACTCTACGTGCCTTTGTGGGAAGCCGAACAGGATAAATCCGCCGCCGGTCAGATTGAGGGCACGCTATGACAACTGAGACAACGGGCAACCCGAACCTTGATCCGCTAGCGTTGCCCCTGAACGGCAGCAGCCTTATCGAGGCCAGCGCCGGCACCGGTAAAACCTTCACCATCGCGATTTTGTATGTGCGTTTGGTGCTGGGCCACGGCCAGCCCGAGGGCAGTGCCCTGGCTACCGGCATGTTGCCGCCAAACCTTCTGGTAGTCACCTTTACCGACGCCGCCACCAAGGAGCTGCGGGATCGCATCCGCACCCGGCTCACTCAGGCCGCCGAAGTGTTTTCCAGTGCCGCCGACAGCATCCAGCCTTCGGCGGAGACCGCGCTGCTTCACCAGTTGCGCAACGATAGCTATCCGGATCCAACGACCTGGCCAGACTGCCGCAAAAAGCTGCTGCTCGCCGCCGAGTGGATGGACGAAGCCGCGGTGTCCACCATCCACGCCTGGTGTAACCGCATGCTCACTGAGCATGCGTTCGACAGCGGCAGCCTGTTCCGCCTCAAACTTGAAACCGACCAAGGCGATCTGCTCGACGAAGTTGCGCGGGATTACTGGCGGACGTTTATCTATCCGCTGTCGTCGGTACTGATGGACGAAATGCTGAGCCATTGGAAAACCCCCGACAACCTGCGTGCAGCCGTGCGCAATCTGATTGCCGATGCCGATTCTTTGGACGTCACCTCTGACGATGTGGAGCAAGCCATCGAAGCCACTCTGCAACGGCGCATGGAACAGGCGCAGGCGCTGAAAGCTTATCCCTGGGCAGACTGGAAGCCCGAAGTAACCGATATGCTTATCGAGCTCAACAAGAGCAAACGCCTGCACGGCGGCAGCATGAAGCCAATGATTGCCTCCTGGGACAAGCTGTTGGACTGGGCCGCTTCTGATGAGCTCTACCCGGAAGGGCTGGATAAAGCCGGTTTCCAAAATCAGACACCGGACATACTGCCCACAAAGCTCAAAGGCGATGGCGATGTGCCTCACCACCCCGCCTTTGATGCCATCGAAGAACTGATCGCGTTCAGCGTGAGCCTGCCCAGCGCCGAGGCCGACATTCTCCGGCACGCCGCCCGCTGGATTGCCGTGCGGCTGGAATCGGAAAAGCAGAAGCGCTCGGAAATGGGCTTCGACGATCTGCTCACCCGGCTGGACGACGCCCTTCATGGCCCTCGTGGTGACCAACTGGCGGCGACCATTCGACGCCAGTTCCCGGTGGCACTGATTGACGAATTCCAGGACACCGACCCAGTGCAGTACCGCATCTTCAACCGCATTTATCGGGTTGCAGAAAATCACCCGGATACCTGCCTGCTGATGATCGGCGATCCCAAACAGGCCATTTACGGCTTCCGCGGCGCCGATATCTACACCTATCTGGACGCCCGCACAGGCGCCCGAGATCGCACCTGGACCCTGGGCCGCAACTTCCGTTCTTCCAAACCCATGGTGAAAGCAGTCAACAGGGTATTCGAGCATGGCGATCAGAACAGCCCTGAGGGTGCCTTCCTGTTCGGCAAAGGCGATACCTCTCCCCTGCCATTTCAGCGCGTGGAGGCCAACGGCACCAAACGCCTTTGGTCGATGAATGGCGACATACAGCCAAGCCTCACCCTGTGGTCACTGGAAAGCGATCAGGAAGACAGAAACGGCAACCGCAAAAGCCTCGCCAAAGGCACCGCGACCACCGAAGTGGCAGAAACCTGTGCCAGCGAAATCGCGCGCCTGCTGACTTTGGGCCAGCAGGGGTTGGCCGGTTTTGCCCTGGGGGACAACACGGGTGATCTGGAGCCGGTTGAACCCAAAGACATCGCCGTTCTGGTGAACAACCGTAACGAAGCGGCTGCGGTGCGAAACGCCCTGGGCCAAAGGCGCATCAAAAGCGTGTACCTGTCCGACCGGGATTCGGTCTTGACCTCTCAGGAGGCAAAGGAAGTGCTGTGCTGGCTCAAAGCCTTTGCCGAACCCCGGCAACTGGCCTACGCCCGCGCGGCGCTGGCCACGCCTACGCTGGGTTTACCCTGGAGTTATCTTGACCAGCTGCTGACCGATGAGATGGCGCTGGAACGAGAGATCGAACGCTTTATGGGCTATCAACAGCAGTGGCAAAGCCAAGGCGTGCTGCCGATGTTGCGCAGCTTTTTGATGGACTTTGACGTGCCCGGGCGCCTGTTGCAGCGCCCGGACGGCGAGCGCCGGCTGACCGACATTCTGCATATTGCGGAACTGCTGCAACAGGACAGCCTGCAACTGGATGGCGAGCACGCGCTGGTGCACCACTACACCCAGATTCTGCGGGCAGCGGACGACGAAGACGAACACCGCACCCTGCGCCTGGAAAGCGACGCCGGGCTGGTAAAGGTCATCACCGTGCACAAATCCAAAGGCCTGGAATATCCGCTGGTGTTCCTGCCCTTTGGCACCGCGTTCCGCGCTCAGAGTGAAAAACAGTCGTTCGTGCGGTATCACGATGACCACTCACAGCTGATCACCGTCTTCGATCCGACACCGGAAGACGTTGCCCGGGCGGATAAGGAACGGCTGGGTGAAGATATCCGCAAACTCTACGTGGCCCTGACCCGCGCTCGCTTCGCCACCTGGGTGGGCGTTGCCGACATTGAAAACTGGCACCTCAGCGGCCTGGGTTATCTGCTGGGTGGTGAACCTGCGGCACAGCAGCCGCTGAGTGACGCGTTGAGCAATCTCGCCAATGGCTACACCGAGCTCTCTGCAGAGCCGCTGCCGGCCGCTACCGATCTGCGTTATGTGGAAGAAGCACCTGCAGCGCTCGGGCCCGCACTGATCTCTACCCGCGAAGCTCGGGAAGACTGGTGGATTGCCAGTTACTCATCTCTGGAATACAGCGGGCTCTCTGGCACGGGCATTGTGTTCTCCGGCGAAGTGGAAGACGCAGAAACCCAGAACCTGCTGGAAGAGGGCGCCCACAACAGCGATGAGGACGAAATAGCCGTTCCGCTCAGCCACAGCCTGCATCATTTTCCCAAAGGCGCAGGCCCGGGTACGTTTCTGCACGACCTGCTGGAATGGTGTGTGCAGCATGGTTTGCAACACATTGTGGATAACCCGCTGTTGCTGCGCGAACAGCTCACCCGCCGCTGCAGCACCCGGGGCTGGAGTGACTGGGTAGACACGCTGGAACAGTGGATACTGGCGCTGATTCTCCAACCGCTACCGTTGAGCCGCAGCAGCGATGAAAGCACCAATCTGGCCAGCCTTGGCACACTGCGCCCCGAGCTGGAATTCTGGTTTGAAAGCCGCAACGTCAGCACCCAGGCTATGGACAGGCTGGTTACCCAGCACACCCTCAATGGCGCGGATCGCCCACGGGTAGATGGCGGGCGCTTCAACGGCATGCTGAAAGGCTTTATCGACCTGGTGTTTGAACACAACGGGCAGTATTACGTGCTGGACTATAAATCCAATTTCCTGGGCGATAACGACAGCGCCTACACCGATCAGGCTATGGGCGAGGCAATTCTGGAGAAACGCTACGACCTGCAGTACATCCTCTACCTGCTGGCCCTGCACCGTTTGCTGAAAGCGCGCCTGCCGGATTATGACTACGACCAGCACATAGGCGGCGCGGTCTATCTGTTCTTACGGGGCGTGAATGCGCCGGGTGCAGGGGCGTTTACCGATAAGCCACCCAGAGCATTGATCGAACAACTGGATGCCATGTTTGACGGCAAGGCAGCCCCCGGGGAGGTAGCGGCATGAACAAAACGCGGAATACCGATAACCAGTTCGCCTTTGATCTGGACGAAGCTCTTGATCCGGACAAAACGGCGCCCGATTCTCCCAGCCTTACCCTGAACGAGACGGAAACGGTTCTGGAGCTGCTGGATAACTGGCAGCAAGCCGGCTGGATTCGCCCACTGGATGTGAGCTTTGCGAGGCTGATTAATGACCTGTCGGAAGAGCAGGGTGAAGCACCGCGACCGCTGGTTTTACTTCTCGCCGCGCTGACCTCCCATCAAGTGGGCCGGGGCCACGTGTGCGTGGATCTGGCAACCCTGTTGGCCGATGCTGATAGCACTCTTTCGCTGCCACCGGAGGAACCTGGCGGTGCCCGCTTTTTTGGCGGTCCGATAACCGGTGACGCCCGCCAGACCGGGCCGGGCAAACTCCTGTCCCACGTGTCCACTCAGGAGTGCCTCTCCGCTCTTGACAAGGCTTTTGCGGTAAGTGATGGTTCACACACTACGCCGCTGGTGTTGAACGGTACCCGCCTGTACCTGCGCCGTTTCTGGCGTTATGAGCAACAGATTGCTGCCGGAATTCTGCAGCGATTAGCGCTGCCGTCCGCTTTGGCCGACCCGTCTTCGCCAGCTGCCATAACACTGAGCAAAGCTCTGGAAGCGCTGTTCAAACCACAGGCTTCTGTGGGCTGTCCTGTGGACTATCAAAAGCTGGCCTGCGCCCTGGCAGCGCGCAACCGTTTCGCCGTCATTACCGGAGGGCCCGGCACCGGCAAGACCACCACCGTGGTGAATTTACTGGCAGCCTTGCAGTCCGTCGCTGGCGAATCCACCCAACGAAACGGGCGCAAATACCGCATCCGCCTGGCCGCCCCCACCGGCAAAGCCGCTGCCCGACTGAACGAATCCATTGGCGGTGCCGTCAGTCGCCTGCCACTGGCGCAGTTGCCGGGCCAGGTGTCTCTGGCAGATATCCCCACCAAAGTAACCACCTTGCACCGACTGCTGGGCAGCCGCCCGGACACCCGCAAATTCCGCCACAACCGGGACAACCCGCTGCTGGTGGATATTCTGGTGATCGACGAAGCGTCCATGGTGGATCTGGACCTGATGGCGTCGGTGTTTGACGCCCTGCCCGCCAATGCCCAGCTGATTCTGTTGGGCGACAAAGACCAGCTGGCCTCGGTAGACGCCGGTGCGGTGCTGGGCGAGCTGTGTCAGCGCGCGCCAGACGGGCATTATCTGCCAGCGACGGTGCAATGGCTGCAAGCCATAACCGGCACCGACATTCCGACAGCCTTGCAGGACACCGAAGGCCAGCCACTGGATCAGGCGGTGGCCATGTTGCGCAAGAGTTATCGCTTTGCGGAAGGTAGCGGTATTCGCCAGCTCGCCGAAGCAGTCAACACCAACACCTTGGACGCTAACACCCTTCAGCAGGCCCGTAACGCAGGATTTGAAGATGTAGTGTGGCTAAACGGCCACAACAAAAAACGATCGCTGGAAGACACTCAGGCGCTGATCTGTGGCCATGCGACCAGTGGTAGTCCTCAGGTGTTCAGCAATAACGGGGAAGGGCGAATCGATGGCAACGGCCAGCCCCTGCCGCCACCGGTGGGCTATCGCCACTACTTATCACTGATGCAGGATCACAGTCTGGACAGCAAAAGCACAACGGAACAGCGGGACGAGCTGGCCAAATCGGTATTGCAGGCCTTCAGTGATTTTCAGGTACTGTGCGCCCTGCGTCGTGGGCCCTGGGGCGTGGAAGGCCTGAACGAGCTGATCGCCCACCAGTTGCTGGCTCAACGGCTGATTCCACGGGCCGAAGGCTGGTACGCCGGGCGCCCGGTGCTGATAACCGGCAACGATTACAACCTGGGGCTGATGAACGGCGACGTGGGCATTACCTTCAGCCTGCCCTGGGACGCGGGCTCTCAAAACACGCAAAACAGCAGTGACAGCCCACAAACGGTGTTGCGAGTTGCTTTCCCCGCCAGCGACGGCAGCGGCAACATCCGCTGGATCTCGCCCAGCCGGCTGCAGCAGCTGGAAACGGTGTACGCCATGACGGTGCATAAATCCCAGGGTTCGGAGTTCAATCACACCTGCCTGGTCCTCCCCGACCGCCTGAGCCCTGTTCTCACCAAGGAGCTGGTTTACACCGGCATCACCCGTGCAAAGAACTGGTTCAGCCTGATTACCGGCGACGCCAGCGTGTTCAGCGAGAGCGTAGGCCAAAGGGTAGTGCGAGCGTCAGGATTGGCTTCGGTGCTTAGTTAATCCTGTTCGCCTTCATCGCCGTGCTGTTGCTGCAGCCACAACCTTGAGTAGTAGCCATTTTTGGCCAGCAATTCGCTGTGGCCACCGCGTTCGACAATCTGGCCGTGATCCATCACAAGAATCGTATCGGCGTCGCGCACTGTGGATAAGCGGTGGGCAATAACCAGTGTGGTGCGCTGACGGCTTACTTCGTTCAGGGCGCCGAGAATGGCCTGTTCAGAAATAGAATCCAGTGATGAAGTGGCTTCATCCAGGATCAATAACGGCGGGTTTTTCAGCAGCACTCGGGCAATAGCAACGCGCTGTTTTTCGCCACCGGAGAGTTTCAGGCCGCGTTCACCTACTTTGGTGTCGTAACCCTCCGGCAGGCTGCGGATGAAATCGTCCAGGTGCGCCTGTCGGACGGCATGATGTACTTCGGCTTCTGTGGCCTCAGGGCGGCCGTAGGCCAGGTTGCGGTAAAGCGTGTCGTTGAACAGCACGGTGTCTTGCGGAACCACACCGATAGCCGCGCGCAGGCTATCCTGGCTGACCTTGCGAATGTCCTGGCCATCAATGGTGATATAGCCTTTATCCACATCAAAAAACCGGAACAGCAGGCGCGCAAGGGTGGATTTACCGGCACCACTGGCACCCACAATCGCCAGGGTGTGCCCGGCGGGTATAGAAAAATCCACATCCTGCAGAATCCGGCGGTCCGCACGGTAGGCAAAATGCACATGATGGAAGCCCACCTCACCTTTATCCACAACCAGCGCTGGCGCCTCCGCAGCGTCTGCAACAGCCGGCTTTTCGTCCAGCAGGCCGAACAGGCGCTCCACATTCACCAGGGACTGACGGATTTCCCGGTAGACAAAACCCAAAGCGTTCAAAGGGATGAACAGCTGAAGCAGGTAGGCGTTGATCATGGTGAAATCACCCAGAGTAATGGCGCCACTGGCCACTTCCCGCACGGCCATCGCCATCATGACAATCATTGCTACGCCAATGATGAACGCTTGGCCGGTGTTGAGTGCGGCGAGGGACAGGCGGTTTTTCAGGCGCGCCTTCTCCCAACCTTCAAGATCCTGGTCGTAGAGGTCGGCTTCAAACTGCTCGTTATTGAAGTACTTCACGGTTTCGTAGTTAAGCAGGCTGTCTATGGCGCGTGAATTGGACTGGTTGTCCCGGGCATTGGCCTCGCGCACGAATCGGGTTCGCCACTCGGTGACCACAATGGAAAAAACGATATAAACCGCCACGGCGATGAGGATGGCAAACACATAACTGGCGTTAAACGCTGCCAGCAGAATGACGGCCACCATCAGTATTTCCAGCAGGGTGGGAACAATATTGAATAAGGTAAAGCGCAGCAGGAAACTGATGCCGGTGGTGCCACGTTCAATGTCCCGGGCCAGCCCTCCGGTTTTTCGATCCAGGTGGAATGCCAGTTCACGGTCATGGAGGTGGCGGAACACCCGCAGCGATACCCGCCGCATGGCGCGCTCAGCAACCCGTGCAAACACGGCATCCCGCAGTTCACTAAACAACGTGCTGGCAAACCGCAGCACGCCATAAGCCACCACCAGAACCACGGGAATCCAAAGCAGCAGCTCGCCTTCACGGCCCTGATCCAGATAATCCACAATGTATTTCAGAGCCACAGGGGTGGCTACCGTGGCCAGCTTTGCCAGTATCAGGAAGGCGACAGACAGAGCTACCCGCCCACGAAACTCGGCGAGATAGGGCCAGAGCCCGGCGATCACTTTCCAATCAGGTTTGTGGTTGGCCGGGTAATCACTGTCAGCATAAGCGCGCAAGGGAATTCCTTCATTTTCACGGAGAGGACAAGCGTATGATAGGGCTTGTTCAAAGCAGCGTTCGTATAGTTGCCCGAGTTTACAGCACCGCGGCTTTTTACAGCACCTCAACGTCAGGAGACACATCATAAACACTCGTCATCGGCAGGCCTTGAAACTGGTCATCGGCTTTATTCTTCCCTATCGCAAAGCGGTTGCGGGGGCTCTGGTCGCGCTGATTTTCACCGCGGGTATCACGCTCGGGCTGGGGCAGGGCCTTCGGATTCTGGTCGATCAGGGCCTGGCTACAGAATCCCCAGCCAATCTGGCCCGCGCCATCGGGCTATTTTTCATTCTGGTGCTGGGGCTGGCGTTCGGTTCCTTCGCACGGTTTTATCTGGTGTCCTGGATTGGCGAAAGGGTGGTGGCTGATATCCGAAAACAGGTTTTTAATCATCTTATTGACCTGCATCCGGGGTTTTTCGAGCAGAACCGGGCATTGGAAATACAGTCGCGTTTTACCGCCGACACCACGGTTCTGCAATCGGTTATCGGCTCGACGGTCTCCATTGCCTTGCGCAATGCGCTGATGCTGGTGGGTGGGCTGCTGTTGCTGTTTATCACCAATGCCAAGCTGGCCGGAATCATCCTGCTGGGCTTTCCCCTGGTTATTGTCCCGATCCTGTTTTTCGGCCGGCGAGTCCGGCAGCTGTCCCGGCTCAGCCAGGACAGGGTGGCGGATGTGGGCAGTTACGTGGGGGAAAACCTCACGCAGATTAAAACCGTGCAGGCGTTCAATCACCAACCCCACGACCGGCGCTTTTTTTCAGAGGTTTCTGAACGGGCCTTCGACATTGCCCGGGCTCGCATAAAACAGCGCGCCTGGCTGACCACACTGGCTATTTCCCTGGTGATGGGAGCGGTCGGCGTTGTGATCTGGATTGGTGGCCTGGATGTTATCCACGGCCGCATTACCCCGGGTGAGCTGGCGGCTTTTGTGTTCTACAGCCTGCTGGTGGGCGTGGCCGCAGGAGCAATCAGCGAAGTGATCGGGGAGCTGCAGCGAGCAGCCGGTTCTGCTGCGCGGCTTTTTGAATTGCTGCAAACTGAGCCGGCATTTGACCGGCCTGCGGGACAGGCATGTGGATTTCCGGGAACCATTACCGGCGATATAGCCATCGAAGGTCTTAATTTCAGCTACCCCGGGCGCAGCGAACACCCGGCACTGACCGATATCTGCCTGCATGTCCGTGCCGGGGAAACCCTGGCTCTGGTAGGCCCCTCCGGCGCTGGAAAATCCACATTGTTTGACCTGCTGCTGCATTTTTATCAACCCGACAGCGGCACCATTCACATTGACGGCACGGATAGCGCCACGGTGTCCCTGGAGGCGCAGCGCAGCTGCTTTTCACTCGTGCCCCAGAACCCGGCTCTGTTCCATGGCACCGTGGCAGACAACATCCGTTACGCACGCCCCGACGCCAGCCAGGCCGATGTTGAAAACGCCGCACGCATCGCTCACGCCCATGAATTTATAGAGATGTTGCCCGAGGGTTACCTCACCCGCCTCGGAGATGCGGGCCTGGGGCTCTCCGGTGGCCAGAAGCAACGATTGGCTATCGCCCGGGCACTGCTGGCCGACGCACCCATATTGCTACTGGATGAGGCCACCAGCGCGCTGGATGCAGAAAGCGAGAGCCTGATTCAACAAGCAATGCCGGCGCTCACGTCTGGCAGAACTACACTGGTGATCGCCCACAGACTCGCCACCGTGCGAGATGCGGATCGCATCGCCGTTCTGGATCAGGGCCGCCTGTTGGCGGTCGGCAGCCATGATGAGCTAATACAGGCAAACGATTTGTATCGACGCCTGGCCGCGCTTCAATTCCGGGAGCCGCCGGCATGACATTCGACATCGTCAATTTGTGTCATGCCACGGTACTCCCTACACTGTTTAATGACACTGATAAATCAGAGAGACATGGAGGATGGCAAAGTGAGCAATAAAGAATTGCAGGCACTCAAAGAACGCTATGTTGCAGCCGGTGTGGCAAGCCCTAATGAGCAATTTGCCGACCACGCAACCAACGCAGAACTGTGGGATGCAGACGGCAAACGCATGATCGACTTTGCCGGCGGTATCGGTGTGCTCAACATCGGTCATCGGCATCCGAAAGTGGTTGAGGCCATAAAAGCCCAACTGGACAAGCTGATGCACACCTGCCAAACCGTCATGCCCTATGAGGGCTACGTGCGTCTGGCGCAGAAGCTAAGTGAAGTTGCACCTGTAAAGGGGCACGCCAAAGTCATGCTGGCAAACTCCGGCGCAGAGGCACTGGAGAACGCTCTCAAGATTGCTCGTGCTGCGACTGGCCGTACCAACGTAATCTGCTTCGACGGCGGTTATCACGGCCGTACGTTCATGACCATGGCGATGAACGGCAAAGCAGCGCCCTACCAGACGGATTTTGGCCCTATGCCGGGAACTGTCTTCCGTGCGCCTTACCCCGTGCCCTACCATGGTGTGAGCGAAGATGAGGCCTTGCGTGGCCTGATGATGACCATGAAAGCAGACTCACCCGCAAAGCACACCGCTGCGATTGTTATTGAGCCGGTGCTGGGTGAAGGTGGCTTTTATGCAGCACCTGCGAGTTTCCTTAAGAAAATTCGCGAGATCTGTGATGAAAACGGCATTCTGATGATTGTCGATGAAGTCCAAAGCGGCTTCGGCCGTACCGGCAAGATGTTTGCCATTGAGCACAGCGATGTTGAGCCAGACATCGTAACTATGGCCAAGAGTATGGCCGACGGCATGCCTATCTCGGCGATTGTCGGAACGGATAAGCACATGGATGCCTCAGGCCCGAATTCGCTGGGTGGCACCTATACCGGTAGCCCGACGGCCTGTGCCGCTGCACTCGCGGTGTTTGATGTGTTCAAAGAAGAGGACATTCTGGGCAAGAGCCAACGCCTGGGTGAGAAGCTGAAATTTTGCTTTAACCAGTGGCAGGAGCAGTTCACTCATGTGGACAACGTCCGCTGTCTCGGCTCCATGGCGGCGTTCGAGCTGGTCGAAAGCAAGGACAGCCGAAAACCCATGCCGGAACTGGCCGCTGCCGTTACCAAAAAGGCCAAAGAGAAGGGCCTGATCCTTCTGAGCTGTGGAATGTACGGGAACACCCTGCGCTTCCTCATGCCGGTCACCATCGAGGATAATATCCTTGAAGAGGGCCTGGCGATTGTTGAAGAAAGCCTGAAGGAAGCGGGCGCCTGACATAGAGAAAACGCTCGCCTGAAAACCGAACCTCCGGGTTCGGTTTTTTTATGGCGTTCGTCGTATACTGCCTGAGTTGTTTCACCAACCAGGCAGAATCATGACTTCACCGAACGCCACGTCCGCAGCCGACCACAAGCCCAGGCCTTGGGTTGATCTGCTGGTCAGTATTATTATTCCATCCGTTATTCTGATGAAGTTCAGCGGCGACGAGCATCTTGGCAGCGTGAACGCCCTGATCCTGGGCCTGGCATTCCCCCTGTGTTGGGGATTGTTCGAGCTGATCCGCTACAACAAGAAGAACTTTATCGCGCTATTAGGCTTGGTGAGTGTCGGGCTGACAGGCGGTATTGGTTTACTTGAACTGGATGCCGGTTGGCTGGCAGTAAAAGAAGCGGCCATTCCCGCGATTATCGGCCTGGCAGTGCTTGTTTCTACTCGCACGAAATACCCGTTGGTTCGTACACTTCTCTATAACCCGAACGTGCTCGATGTGAAAAAAATTCACGGGGCATTGGAAGAGAAAGATTGCGTAGGGCAGTTTGAAGCACGCTTGTTGAAGGCCAGCTACTTTTTTGCCGGCACCTTTCTATTCTCATCCATCATGAACTACGTCCTCGCCCGCTGGATTGTCGTCAGCCCCTCTGGTACTCAGGCTTTTAACGAAGAACTTGGCAGAATGACCCTGGTGAGTTACCCGATGATCGCGATCCCTTCCATGGTGATGATGATGCTTATCTTCTATTACCTGTGGAGAACCATACGTCGCCTGACAGGGTTTACCCTGGAAGAGGTGATGGCCCCTCATCTGGCGGAAAAAGAAAAAGCCAGGTCGTAAGCCCGATATAACATCACATCTTTTTACGGAATAAAAAAAGCGGCCAGAGTAGTGATACTCTGGCCGCTTTTTTGTTACTTATCCGAGACTTATCAGATGTCGAGGTTGTGCACTTCCAACGCATGGGTCTGGATAAAGTTACGACGAGGCTCAACATCATCACCCATCAGGGTAGTAAAGATCAGATCTGCCGCTATGGCATCATCAATCTTCACTTTCATCATCCGGCGAGTATCAGGATCCATGGTCGTTTCCCATAGCTGATCCGGGTTCATCTCACCAAGGCCTTTGTAGCGCTGGATGGTCAGGCCTCGCTGGGCCTCCTTCATCAGCCAATCCAACGCACCCTCAAACGACAGTATCGCCTGTTTACGCTCACCACGTTGAATATAGGCGCCTTCTTCGATCAGCCCATTCAGAGTTTCACCAAGCCGCGCTATCGCGCTATAGGACGGTGAATCAAAGAAATCATGGCTGAACACATGCTCGTGGGGAATACCGTGAACGTGGATGACGACTTTTGGCAGATAGAGACCACGTTCAGGATCCTTCGCAACTGAAAAGGTGTACTTGGTTCCGGTACGGGTATCGACATCCAGCCCCTCGCCCAGGCGGCTGGCCCATGCACCAACGGTTTGCTCGTCCTTCAGATGCTCGGGCTTCAGAGTATCGTTGTGAAGCATCCGCTCCAGTACTTTGGCTGGGTACGCCCGGGACAGGCGGTCGATCATTGCCATCACGGCCTGATAGTCCTTCACCATCGTCTCAAGGGCAGAGTCCTTGATAGGGGGCGCTTCCGCGTTCACATACAGCTGTGCCCCTTCCAGAGAGGTCTGGGTGAAATAAGCTTCTTTTGCCTTCTCATCCTTCAGGTACTGCTCCTGCTTGCCGCGCTTGACCTTGTAGAGCGGCGGCATTGCGATAAATACATGGCCACGCTCAATGATTTCGCGCATCTGGCGGAACAGAAAAGTCAGCAGCAGTGTGCGGATGTGGGAACCATCCACGTCAGCGTCCGTCATGATAATGAGGGAGTGATACCGGAGTTTATCCGCGTTGAACTCTTCCCGGCCTATACCACAACCCAGAGCCGTGATCAGAGTGCCAACTTCGGCGGAGGACAGCATCTTGTCGAAGCGTGCTTTCTCCACGTTCAGGATCTTACCTTTCAGCGGTAGAATCGCCTGAGTTTTGCGATCCCGGCCCTGTTTGGCGCTACCGCCGGCCGAGTCACCCTCCACTATGAACAGTTCGGAGAGGGCGGGGTCTTTCTCTTGGCAGTCCGCCAACTTGCCGGGCAAGCCCGCAATGTCCAGCGCACCTTTCCGCCGGGTCATATCCCGGGCCTTACGGGCAGCTTCACGAGCCCGTGCAGCTTCGATCATTTTATTAACAATAAGCCTGGCTTCGCTGGGCTGTTCCTGAAGATACGCGGCAAAGCTCTGATAGAGTTCCTGCTCAACCGCCGTTTTCACTTCCGAAGACACCAGTTTGTCTTTGGTCTGTGAAGAAAACTTCGGATCGGGCACTTTCACGCTGACGATAGCCGTCAGGCCTTCGCGGGCATCGTCGCCGGTGGTGCTTACCTTGGCCTTCTTGCCTAGGCCTTCGTGTTCAATGTAGTTGTTCAGTGTACGCGTAAGGGCGGCACGGAATCCTGCCAAGTGCGTGCCTCCATCGCGCTGAGGTATGTTGTTGGTAAAGCAGTAGATATTTTCCTGAAAGGCATCGTTCCACTGCATGGAAACTTCCACCACAATGCCGTCTTCGCGCTCGCGGGTGAAGTGGAAAACCCGGTTGATAGGCGTTTTGTTAGCGTTAAGATGCTCAACAAATGCCCGCAAGCCACCGTCGTACTGGAAGATTTCTTCTTTACCACTGCGCTCGTCCGTCAGGCGGATACGCACACCGCTGTTCAGAAACGCTAATTCCCTTATACGCTTGGCAAGAATCTCATAGTGAAATTCGATGTGGGTAAACGTTTCCGGCGACGGGATAAAATGCACCCGGGTACCAGAGGCATCTGTGTCACCGACCGGCGCCAAAGGCGCATTAGGTACACCATGTGTATAAACCTGCTCATACACCTTGCCATCCCGCCGGACGGTCAAGGTTAGCGTTGAGGACAGAGCGTTTACAACCGAGACGCCTACACCATGAAGGCCACCGGAAACCTTATACGAGTTATCATCAAACTTACCCCCGGCGTGGAGTACCGTCATAATAACCTCGGCAGCGGATATGCCTTCTCCCTCGTGGATATCCACAGGAATACCCCGGCCGTTATCCTGAACGCTCACCGATTCGTCAGGATGAATGATAATGCCAATTTCAGAGCAGTGACCCGCCAGAGCTTCATCGATGGAGTTATCCACCAGCTCAAACACCATGTGATGCAGGCCGGTACCGTCATCCGTATCGCCAATGTACATTCCTGGCCGCTTCCGCACTGCATCCAGCCCCTTCAGGACTTTGATATTGGCGGAATTGTAGCTCGATTCACTCATTAGGAAACTCCTGAAGCGTAAGGGCCGGCGCTTTCCTTAAAACCGCTTTTCTGCAGGTCAAGGGTTTGGTAAGCCGGTTTTATTCTTCCTTCAATTTGCCATGTTCCACGTGGAACATTCGGTAATCAGGTATCTGGTTACCCTGCCACAATGACTCCGGATCGGGATGTTCAATGGAGGTAATAAATACCTGGCAACGTAATTCCTGTAATTTGCGAGCCAGCATAGTTCTGTGGCTCTCATCCAGTTCCGCATTAATATCATCAATCAGAAAGCTGACCTGTTTTCCAAGATCATTCAATACCATGCTTTGGGCAATTTTCATCAGAATGACGAGAGTTTTCTGCTGGCCGCGGGAAAAGGTTTCCGCCACCGGTCGTCCCTGAAATCTGATCCGGATATCAGCACGGTTAGGCCCATAGAGGGTGTGCCCCATGCGGGCTTCCTGCTCCCTGTGGCGAACAAGTACATCTGCCAGTGATTGACTGGTATCCCACCCGGGATAGAACTCAAGCTTTAGCCCCCGCGCCCAGCCCACATCAACTTCTTGAACCAGGCTGTCGAACGCTCTTTTGAATTGATCAAAAGCTATTTTTCTGGCTTCACTTATTCTTTCGCCTAGTGCTACGTACTGCGCATCCCAGATGCGCAGCATGGATTCGTCTAGTCTACCATTTCTCAGAGTTTGATTCCGCTGTGATGTGACTCTCTGACACTGTTGCCAGCTTGATGCAAAGGAAGGTTCCACGTGGAACACTGCCCAATCGAGGAATTGGCGACGCTTCCCTGGGCCGCCGGCCACAATATCGAACACACCAGGATCAATAACCGAAACCGGCAAGTGCATTGCAAGAGAAGAAAGACTCCGCACGCTTTCACCGTCTACCCGAAGCGTTGTTTCCTTCAGTGCAACGTCTCGGGAAATTCCTAACCGATGGGCGAGAACATCACTGGGCTGTACGTTGCGTTTGTCATCAAACCCATGGTCCAGACCACCAAATACCGTGAATCGTTGTTGTCCATGTTGAACAACAGCCTGATGGCGATTAATCCGAAAGGATCGCCCAAGGCCCAGATAACCTATGGCCTCAAGCACACTTGTCTTTCCGCTTCCGTTGGCACCATAAAGCAAATTAAAAGAAGGTGAGAACGAAGCAGGTTCAGAGGGAGACAGGTTGCGAAAAAATCCGGTATGAAGTTTTACCAGCGCCATAGAAAGGACAGCTCGTCGCGGCAGCAAGAGGAATGGAACGTATCCACGAAAAAAGGCAGCATCTCACAATTTCGTGGAATGCTGCCTTAGTGTACAAAACTACACGGGTGAAGGCGACCGCCTCAGTGAAGCATATTAAGGCGCTCATCCATAAACACATCCATTTCCGGCGCCAAAATATGTACATAGCGGTCAAAATACAGGAACTGTTTCAGCAACAGAGCAAACTCCCGGGGGAAGTGCAGCCCGTGGCCTTCGCCGACCTTCACCATGTCCATGAGAATGCTATTCACATCGTCTTCCGTTTGGTCCACCTGATAAGGCACGTGATCCGGTACCATCTTATCCATCTGCTGATACAGCTTGCGCAGGTCCGCCGCAAGATCCCCTGCCTGAACAGTCTGGTTGGTAATGCCGATACGAATCATAGCCTCGGCCATGCCGTCGAAGTTACCCACCATCACCGATGAAATAAAATCACTGACTGCTTGCCACGTATCTGGACGAATCCGCCCAACAATACCGAAATCAATGAAGCCTACCCGTCCGTCTTTTAATACCATCAGGTTACCGGCATGCACATCGGCATGGAAAAATTCGCACTGGGTCAAGCTGGCAAACCAGGTATTCATTGCCGTGATCAATGTTCTTTCTGGATCCTTAGCGTATCCCCGGATACTTTCAAGATCCGTAAGGGGCACACCGTGGAAGCGCTCCATGGTGAGTATCCGCCGGGTGCTGCAGTGTTCGTAAACCAGGGGGACCGTGGCATCTTCGTTGTGAGTGTCGTGGAGAAAGTTACGGAACACCTTGAGGTTATTGGCCTCTTTGATGAAGTCACATTCCTCCATCATGGTGCGCTGGATTTCTTCCACAATGCCCGAGAGTGATGTCCAGGATAGCTTTGGCGCCAGAGTTTCAAGCACCCGTGCCGCGAGGTACAGAAAGTTCAGATCCGTCAGTAAAATATTTTTAACGCCCGGCTTCTGGACCTTGATCACAACGTCTTCGCCCGTAACCAGGCGCGCGGCGTGCACTTGTGCAATTGAAGCAGAAGCCAGTGCGACAGGATCAATTTCGGAGAACACCTGGTCTATTGGCCGATCAAGTTCCTCCCGGATTATCCGCTTAATTACGCCAAAAGGCAGATTGGGCGTACTATCCAGACAGTACTGGAACTCTTCAACATATTCCTTCGGGAAAAAGGTTGGAGAGCTGGCAATAAATTGTCCCAATTTAATGTAGGTTGCACCTAAGGACTCGAATGTTTGACGCAGCAAGCGTGGAGCAGGGGGGCGATCTCCACCAACCCATTTGACACCGGTCCGGCCCAAAACAGAAAGGGTCTGTCCGATTCTGAAAGCGCCTTTGATCCCGTTCGTTACAGTGCCCACCGTTCTTCTCCTATAGCCTCATCGGCATAACAACATAAAGGCAGCGGCTATCATTTTGCGATTCAATCAATGCGCTGCTGTTCGGATTGGAGAGCGTAATCTTCACCTGATCCTCTTCCAGCGCATTCATTACGTCTACCAGATAGCCTACATTAAACCCGATCTGCAGGGATTCGCCCTGATAATCAACCGGCAACGCATCTTCGGCCTGCTCCTGATCCGGGTTGTTAGCAAACACATGGAGTTCATTCGTCGCCAGGTTCAGACGAACGCCACGAATATTTTCATGGGAAAGAATGGCGGCCCGCTGAAGCGTGTTCTTCATGGTCACACGGTCTGCAAGCACTATCTTGTCGCCACCGCGCGGAATCACCCGGTTGTAGTCCGGGAACTTGCCTTCAATCAACTTGGAAGTAAACGTATAGGATCCAACGGTTGCACGCAGGTGGTTGTCACCAATGACCAATGTGACCGGCGTTTCCACATCATCCAGCAACCGTGAAAGCTCCTGAACGCCTTTGCGGGGAACAATGACCTGACGCGGTTCTGCACAACCCGTATCCAGCTCAACGTGAGCCATCGCAAGCCGGTGGCCATCCGTTGCCACTGTACGCACATGGTCCTTATCCACTTCCAGCAACAATCCGTTCAAATAATAACGGACATCTTGCTGAGCCATGGCGAAAGCAGTCGCATCGAACATGCGCTTCAGTTCTTTCTGGGGCAGTTCAAGCCGGAAGCTCTCGGGTTCATCTTCCACATTCGGAAAGTGCTCCGCTGGCAAAGTAGAAAGTGTGAAATGGCTCGCGCCACATCGCACATGCAACCGGTCGCCTTCAAGCAACAGTTCTATCGGTGTTTCGTCTCCCAGTGCCCGACAAATATCTGAAAGCTTGCGGGCAGGCACGGTAATCCGCCCGGGCTGGTCCACGTGAACAGGTGTGACCCGTCCTACCAGCTCAACTTCCATATTCGTCCCGGTCAGGGTCAGAGTATTGTCTTCGGCCACCAGCAGCACATTGGACAGCACCGGCATGGTCTGCTTTTTCTCAACGACACCGGCTATGCTTTGCAACGGTGTGAGCAGGGATTCACGGCTGATCGTCAGTTTCATGTCACTCAGCTTTCTGTTGTTGGAAGGATGAATGTGGTTTTCATGTGGTCAGCAATCTCATAAAGTTCTGATAGTCTTCGCGGATGCCCGGATCCGTCTCCTTAAGCTCCACAATTTTCTTGCATGCGTGTAAGACCGTTGTATGATCACGGCCACCAAACGCATCTCCAATTTCGGGCAGGCTGTGATTGGTCAGCTCTTTTGAGAGTGACATAGCCACTTGCCGGGGCCGGGTTATCACACGGGTTCGCCTCTTGGAATGCAGGTCCGCCACCTTGATTTTATAGTACTCAGCCACCGTGCGCTGAATGTTATCAATACTCACCTGTTTTTCATGCAGGGCAAGCAAATCTTTCAGGCTTTCCCGGATAAACGGCGGCGTAATTTCGGATCCCGTGAAGTGAGCATTCGCTATCACCAACCGAAGCGCCCCCTCTAGCTCTCTTACGTTAGATCTGATTTTCTGGGCGATAAAAAATGCCGCTTCGCTACTGAGTTTTACGTTAACCTGATCCGCCTTTTTCATCAGGATCGCCACCCGCGTTTCCAGCTCAGGCGGCTCTACCATCACCGTCAGGCCCCAACCAAAACGGGATTTAAGGCGCTCTTCCATATCCACAATTTCTTTGGGGAACTTATCACAGGTTACGATCACCTGTTGTCCGCCCTCAAGCAGAGCATTAAAGGTGTGAAAGAACTCTTCCTGAGAACGCTCTTTACGGGCGAAAAACTGGATATCATCGATCAGTAACGCGTCGACCGACCGGTAATACCGTTTGAATTCATTGATGGCGTTTAGTTGCAGTGCCTTAACCATATCCGCAACAAACCGCTCCGAGCGCAGGTATGCAACCTTTGCATTGGGATTACGCCGTACAATATCGTTTCCGATGGCGTGCATCAGATGGGTTTTGCCAAGGCCAACGCCCCCGTATAAAAACAACGGATTGTAGGCGCCACCCGGGTTCTCCGCTACCTGCATGGAGGCTGCACGGGCAAGCTGGTTCGACTTGCCCTCTATAAAGGTATCGAAAGTAAACCCCTCATTAAGAAAGCTCTGATGTTTGATATCGCCTTCTACCTGAACCGGCCGACGCCCTGTACCGAATCCATACCCATTACGTTGTGCTGGGCGGTTATTGCCTACGGTTGCCGCAATGCCTTGCTCTTCCTCAGTGACTCTGCCACCTGATTCGTCCTGTACCCGTCTGACCGAACCCTGCTGAACCAGCTCCGAGCGCATTACCGGCTCGCTCTCCCGGGGAGCTGATCCGACTTTCATCCCGACTCTCGGAGCCTGGCCACCATTTTGTTCCTTGAGAACTTCTTGTATGCGACGGAGGTACTTCTCGTTCACCCAGTCCATCACAAAACGATTAGGCGCAAACAGCATCAGATGCCCCTCACGGTGATCGGACTGAAGGGGTCTGAGCCAAGTATTGAACTGTTGTGCGGGAAACTCGTCCCGGAGTACTTCAAGACATTGATGCCACATACTGTTCGGCACGACAGTCGGCTCCCGCTAACGCATAAATTTCTCAAACCGGACAAGGGGCGTCCGATTCCAAAAGATGACCAAGGATTCTAACCTGCCGGCTCCCTCAGTGAAAGAGTAAACGCCTAACTATAAACAGCCTGTGGATATTTATTTCCTTTTTTATCAATTTGTTAACGACTTACAAACAGCCTTGTGTACAGACAATTATTCATGATTGAATTACCCACAGACCTGTGTGTACAACCCACCGCCAACTCTGTGCGCAACCTTGGGGTTTCCGGTGGATAACCGGACACATTCCGACAGACTAAAGTTCTCCACAATTCATCATGTACTTATACACAGGGCTCATGGGTACTTTTACTCAGCTTTATGATTGCTCCAACTTTATGATTTTTATTACAGAAATAGGCTTATCCACCGAAAACAGCCTGTGTAATAACAGTAGTAATAGAGTCTTTAAAAGAATTATAACAGACCTATTACTACTGTTATTCGACGGTTTGCGCCAAAATTCCAGTGCCGTTTCCAAACCTTCAGAAAAGCCCAATCTCGCATCGGCATAAGCGCTTACCGATAAACATTGAACCTGCGGCAGAATTTGAATAGAATGCCGCTCCTGTTTTGGTTATTAATCTTTAAGCCAACTCCCGAATGTCCAACACACGAATTGTGAGATAATCACCATGAAAAGAACGTTTCAACCAAGCGTCCTGAAGCGTAAGCGCGTTCACGGTTTCCGTGCCCGGATGGCAACTGCCAACGGCCGCAAGGTAATTTCCCGTCGCCGTGCCAAAGGCCGTGCACGTCTGTCTGCGTAATCTGTCGTTCGCCTCATGAAGGCTTTGAATTTCCCGAAATCGCATCGTCTTTTACGACCAGCCGATTACGGCAAAGTCTTCGACGACGTGCAGTTGAAGGTTCCGCACAGGAATTTTCTGATCCTGGCGACTCCGAATAACCTCGGACATGCCAGGATTGGTCTTGTGTTTGCAAAAAGGAACCTGAAACTGTCAGTTCAGCGGAACCGGATCAAACGCCAGGTGCGAGAGACTTTCCGGCATCAGCCTGAGCTTCCCGGGATGGATATTATTGTTCTTGCGCGTCAAGGACTTGCAGCTCTGGATGGCCAAACAGTTCGCAACTCTCTGAATGGTCTCTGGCAACGGCTAGCGAAAAAGTATCATCAACTCCCCCAATCTCAACCTGCAGACTCTTCATCTGCCGGTCAGGGAACAGGTTAATGCGTAACTTGCTGCTTCTTCCTATCCGCTTCTACCAGTATGCCATCAGCCCTATGATGGCCAGTCATTGCCGCCATTATCCCACCTGCTCACAATACGCTGTGGAAGCGATTTCTCATCACGGTTCGTTGAAAGGTCTCTATCTTTCCGTAAAACGCTTACTGAGATGTCATCCATGGGCTGACGGTGGTTATGATCCAGTACCGGATACCTTACAATCCGGACCGGAAAAAGCGATCAAATGCTGTTCGCAAGCTGACCATTCCTCAATAACAACCCAGACCAGACAGTAACTCTATGGATATTAAACGCATCGTATTATTTGCCGGCCTGGCTATTGTCAGTTATCTGATGGTGCTTGCCTGGAATGATGACTATCACCAGCCTGTCCCTACTGAGCAGATAGCAGAATCCGCGCGCGTTAAAGCAGACAACAGTTCCGCTGGTTCTGATTCCATGGTGCTTCCGGGTGAGTCATCCCAGGGAACCACCACCGCAACCCACGCGAGCGAGGAGTTCGCAACTCCGGAAGGCGGGCAGTCAGTCTCCAGCCCGGTTAATACAGATGCCAGCGTAAGTGATCAGTACATAACGGTGCGCACAGATGTGCTGGATCTCGTTATTGATCGTGTAAGCGGTAATCTAGTTAAAAGCTCTCTGCTCACTTATGACAAAACTCTGAACAGCAATGAGCCATTGAAGCTTCTGAACAACACCGAAAACCGGTTTTATGTATTGGAAAGTGGGCTTATCGGGCAGAACGGACCAGATAGTACGAAAAATGGTCAAGCACCTGTCTATAATACCGACGCTACAAGCTATGAGCTTGCGACAGGCGAAAATGAGCTGACCGTTAACCTTGTATACACTACGGAAAACGGTGTTCGCATCACCAAACGTTATCAGTTTGGACGTGACAGCTATGAAATTGGCGTTCGCTATTTGATCGATAACCGGTCCAACGAAAACTGGCAGGCCAACTTTACCGGGAAGATTGTTCGTGACCAGGCGGCGGATCCAACCTCCGGGCCCAGCATGGGTATCAAAGCGTTCCTTGGCCTGGTAACCAGCTCCCCGGAAGATCCTTATGAAAAGTTTGATTTTGGTGATCTGGAAGAAAAACGCATCAATCAGACAGTAACCAATGGCTGGATGGCGTTTCTGCAGCATTACTTCCTTGTAGCCTGGGTACCCGAGCGAGACCAGCCCGCGCAGTTCCAGACCACACGCCGCGGCCCGTTACATATAATGGGTTTTGTTTATCCGGCAACGACCGTAGCGCCTGGAGAAACCACAGAAATAGGTGCTCGTGCCTATGTAGGGCCGAAGATCATCGATCGCCTTGAAGCCGCCGCTCCGAATCTTGACCGCACCGTGGATTTCGGCTGGTTGTTCTTTATTTCACTGCCGTTGTTTATCGTTCTGGAATGGTTCCATGGTTTGGTGGGTAACTGGGGTGTTTCTATTATCCTGCTCACCATGCTGGTGAAGGGCTTGTTCTTCCATCTTTCTGCCACCAGCTATCGCTCCATGGGTCGTATGCGTGCGGTTGCACCTCAGCTGACCAGGCTGAAAGAGCTCTACGGCGATGATCGCCAGCGTATGTCCCAGGAAATGATGGCACTGTACAAGAAGGAAAAAATCAATCCGCTGGGCGGTTGTTTGCCTATTCTGGTTCAAATGCCGGTGTTCATTTCCCTGTACTGGGTACTGTTCGAAAGTGTTCAGCTTCGTCATGCGCCCTTTATGCTATGGATTCATGACCTGTCGGTTATGGACCCCTACTTCATACTGCCGATCCTGATGGGCGCCAGCATGATGTTGCAAATGAGTCTGAACCCGACTCCGCCGGATCCGATGCAGGCCAAGATCATGAAACTGATGCCAGTGGTCTTCACCATCTTCTTCCTCTGGTTCCCTGCTGGTCTGGTACTTTACTGGCTGGTGAACAACATTCTTTCGATCAGTCAGCAGTGGTACATTACCCGTAAGATCGAAGCTCAAATGGCCGCTAAGAAACACTGATCCAGTAGCCAGTTGATTGTTCAGTAAAGGCTCCGTAACGGGGCCTTTACTGTTTCAGGAACGCACAAAGCTGCTGTGTAAGAGGCACATGTCATGAACCAGAGCTCCGGAACTCTTAATACTTTCAATACTCCCGCCATCCTCGACACCATTGCTGCGATCGCCACCGCACCCGGCCAGGCCGGAGTGGGTATCGTCCGGGTATCCGGCCCGCTGACAAAGATTATTGCTGCTGCAATGCTGGGGTATACGCCGAAGCCCCGATACGCGCATTACGGGGCATTTCTTGATCAGCGGGGCGAGCTCATTGATGAAGGAATTGGTTTGTTCTTCCCGAACCCCCATTCTTTTACAGGCGAAGACGTATTTGAGCTGCAGGGCCACGGTGGCACGGTAATTCTGGATTTGCTGCTGCGGGAAGTATGCAGCCTTGGGGCCCGTCTGGCGCGCCCTGGGGAGTTCTCTGAGCGGGCATTTCTCAACGACAAGTTGGACCTGGCTCAGGCCGAAGCCATTGCCGATTTGATTGAAAGCAGCTCAGAACAGGCAGCCCGTTGTGCCGTGCGATCCATGCAGGGTGTGTTTTCACGGCGAATAGAAACCCTGGTGGAGGCCGTAACTCATTTACGAATTTACGTGGAAGCCGCAATCGACTTTCCGGAAGAAGAAATCGACTTCCTGGCCGACGGTAAAGTTGCCACGGATCTGCGGATCTTGCTGG